>ERZ773190.123-NODE-123-length-96636-cov-6.822760_pt1 | contig 96636 bp, 77 predicted proteins | sample MGYA00511111_ERZ773190 | MGnify/ENA primary metagenome ERZ773190 (study PRJEB29015, sample SAMEA2737777) | human gut metagenome | biome: human gut; feature: human-associated habitat; material: faeces | place: China | collected 2012 ... | reverse complement strand
ATTTCAGCCAGCCTGTCGGCGGAGTGGCTGAAGGCCACGGAACAGGCACACCAACGGGTAATGCCGAACCTTCTCCCAAACCAACGTTTATGAAAATGCAGAAATAACGGGTAACTGGCATCATCTCCGGTTTTTATTCAGGGAGATGCTCATGCTTATTGGCTATGTACGCGTGTCAACAAATGACCAGAACACGGAATTGCAGCGTAACGCGCTGGAGTGTGCAGGATGTGAGCTGATTTTTGAGGATAAAATCAGCGGCACGAAGTCCGACCGACCGGGACTGAAAAAACTGCTCAGGACATTATCGGAGGGGGATACACTGGTGGTCTGGAAGCTGGACCGGCTGGGGCGTAGTATGCGGCATCTGGTCATTCTGGTTGAGGAACTGCGCGAACGCGGCGTTAATTTTCGCAGCCTGACGGATGCTATTGATACCAGCACGCCGATGGGGCGCTTTTTCTTTCATGTGATGGGGGCCCTGGCAGAAATGGAGCGAGAACTCATTGTCGAGCGGACACGCGCCGGACTGGAAGCGGCCAGAGCCAAAGGTCGTATTGGTGGCAGACGACCGAAACTCACCACGAGTGAGTGGGAGCAGGTCGGACGGTTGCTGGCTGCGGGGGAATCTCGTCAACGTGTGGCGCTGATTTTTGATATTGGCCTGTCCACGCTCTATAAAAAATTCCCCTCATCAGCGACAAAGAATAAATTGTGTCATCCCTTAGCCAACCGGGACAAATAGCCTGACATCTCCGGCACAACTGAAAATATCACTCACCCATTAACCACGGAGTTAAACGGATGAGTGATTATCATCACGGCGTGCAGGTGCTGGAGATTAACGACGGCACCCGCGTCATTTCCACCGTATCCACCGCCATTGTCGGCATGGTCTGCACGGCCAGCGATGCGGATGCGGAAACCTTCCCCCTCAATAAACCTGTGCTGATTACCAATGTGCAGAGCGCAATTGCAAAGGCCGGTAAAAAAGGCACGCTGGCGGCATCGTTGCAGGCCATCGCTGACCAGTCAAAACCGGTCACCGTTGTCGTGCGCGTGGAAGACGGCACCGGTGATGACGAGGAAACGAAACTCGCGCAGACCGTTTCCAATATCATCGGCACCACCGACGAAAACGGTCAGTACACCGGACTAAAAGCCCTGCTGGCGGCGGAGTCGGTAACCGGTGTTAAACCGCGTATTCTCGGTGTGCCGGGGCTGGATACCAAAGAGGTGGCTGTTGCACTGGCATCCGTCTGTCAGAAGCTGCGCGCTTTCGGATATATCAGCGCATGGGGCTGTAAGACCATTTCCGAGGTGAAAGCCTACCGCCAGAATTTCAGCCAGCGTGAGCTGATGGTCATCTGGCCGGATTTCCTCGCATGGGATACGGTCACCAGTACCACCGCCACCGCGTATGCCACCGCCCGTGCGCTGGGTCTGCGCGCTAAAATCGACCAGGAGCAGGGCTGGCATAAAACGCTGTCCAACGTCGGGGTGAACGGTGTTAACGGCATCAGCGCATCTGTATTCTGGGATTTGCAGGAGTCCGGCACCGATGCTGACCTGCTTAACGAGTCAGGCGTCACTACGCTGATTCGCCGCGACGGTTTCCGCTTCTGGGGTAACCGTACCTGCTCTGATGACCCGCTGTTCCTCTTTGAAAACTACACCCGCACCGCGCAGGTGCTGGCCGACACGATGGCTGAGGCGCACATGTGGGCGGTGGACAAGCCCATCACCGCAACGCTGATTCGCGACATCGTTGACGGCATCAATGCCAAATTCCGTGAGCTGAAAACAAACGGCTATATCGTGGATGCGACCTGCTGGTTCAGCGAAGAATCCAACGATGCGGAAACCCTCAAGGCCGGAAAACTGTATATCGACTACGACTATACACCGGTACCTCCTCTTGAAAACCTGACCCTGCGCCAGCGTATCACCGATAAATACCTGGCAAATCTGGTCACCTCGGTTAACAGCAATTAAGGAGCCTGACCGATGGCAATGCCGCGCAAACTCAAGTTAATGAACGTCTTTCTGAACGGCTACAGCTATCAGGGCGTCGCGAAGTCCGTCACGCTGCCAAAACTGACCCGTAAGCTCGAAAACTATCGCGGTGCGGGGATGAATGGCAGCGCACCGGTAGACCTCGGCCTTGATGACGATGCGCTGTCAATGGAGTGGTCGCTCGGTGGCTTCCCGGATTCGGTTATCTGGGAGCTTTACGCCGCAACCGGTGTGGATGCCGTACCGATTCGTTTTGCAGGCTCTTACCAGCGCGACGATACCGGCGAAACGGTGGCCGTCGAGGTGGTCATGCGTGGCCGTCAGAAAGAAATCGACACCGGCGAGGGTAAACAGGGAGAAGACACCGAGTCGAAAATCTCCGTGGTCTGCACCTATTTCCGGCTGACGATGGACGGTAAGGAGCTGGTCGAAATCGACACCATCAACATGATTGAGAAGGTGAACGGCGTCGACCGGCTGGAGCAACACCGCCGCAATATCGGCCTGTGATTTTCATCCGGTCAGCCAGGCTGACCGGTTAACCCTGATTCAGAAGTGAGAAAACCATGAACAAAGAAAATGTGATTACCCTGGACAATCCGGTCAAACGTGGTGAGCAGGTTATCGAACAGGTCACGCTGATGAAACCCAATGCCGGGACGCTACGCGGTGTCAGTCTGGCTGCGGTTGCAAACTCCGAAGTCGATGCACTGATTAAGGTGCTGCCGCGCATGACGGCACCGATGCTGACCGAGCAGGAAGTCGCCGCGCTGGAACTGCCTGACCTTGTGGCGCTGGCCGGTAAGGTGGTCGGTTTTTTGTCGCCGAACTCGGTGCAGTGACGTTTCCGAAAAATCTCTCGGTCGATGACCTGATGGCGGATGTGGCAGTGATATTTCACTGGCCGCCATCAGAACTGTATCCCATGAGCCTGACCGAACTCATCACATGGCGCGAAAAGGCGCTCCGGCGAAGCGGAAACACGAATGAGTAACAATGTAAAATTACAGGTATTGCTCAGGGCTGTTGACCAGGCATCCCGCCCGTTTAAATCCATCCGCACAGCGAGTAAGTCGCTGTCGGGGGATATCCGGGAAACACAAAAATCACTGCGCGAGCTGAACGGTCACGCATCCCGTATTGAGGGATTTCGCAAGACCAGTGCACAGCTTGCCGTGACTGGTCATGCACTTGAAAAGGCACGGCAGGAAGCTGAAGCCCTTGCCACACAGTTTAAAAATACCGAACGACCGACCCGTGCTCAGGCGAAAGTGCTGGAATCCGCAAAGCGTGCGACGGAGGACTTACAGGCGAAATATAACCGCCTGACGGATTCCGTTAAACGCCAGCAGCGGGAACTGGCCGTTGTGGGAATTAATACCCGCAATCTTGCACATGATGAGCAGGGACTGAAAAACCGTATCAGTGAAACCACCGCACAGCTTAACCGGCAGCGCGACGCGCTGGCGCGTGTCAGTGCGCAACAGGCAAAACTTAACGCAGTCAAACAGCGTTATCAGGCCGGAAAGGAACTGGCCGGAAATATGGCCTCAGTAGGCGCTGCCGGTGTGGGGATTGCGGCGGCGGGAACGATGGCCGGAGTTAAGTTGCTGATGCCCGGTTATGAGTTTGCGCAGAAAAACTCAGAATTGCAGGCCGTGCTCGGAGTGGCAAAAGACTCCGCCGAAATGACCGCACTACGCAAACAGGCGCGCCAGCTCGGCGACAATACCGCCGCCTCGGCGGATGATGCGGCCGGTGCACAGATAATCATCGCGAAAGCGGGTGGGGATGTTGATGCCATTCAGGCGGCAACGCCGGTCACGCTGAATATGGCGCTGGCGAACCGCCGCACGATGGAAGAAAACGCCGCCCTGCTGATGGGGATGAAATCCGCCTTTCAGCTTTCAAACGATAAGGTCGCTCATATCGGGGATGTTCTCTCCATGACGATGAACAAAACCGCCGCCGATTTTGACGGCATGAGCGATGCGCTGACCTATGCCGCACCTGTGGCAAAAAATGCCGGTGTCAGCATTGAAGAAACCGCCGCAATGGTCGGGGCGCTGCATGATGCAAAAATCACAGGCTCAATGGCGGGGACGGGAAGCCGTGCCGTGTTAAGCCGCCTGCAGGCACCGACGGGAAAAGCATGGGATGCACTCAAAGAGCTTGGCGTGAAAACCTCAGACAGCAAGGGAAACACCCGGCCAATATTTACCATTCTGAAAGAAATGCAGGCCAGTTTTGAGAAAAACCGGCTCGGTACTGCCCAGCAGGCTGAATACATGAAAACTATTTTCGGGGAGGAGGCCAGCTCAGCCGCCGCCGTGCTGATGACTGCCGCCTCAACCGGAAAGCTGGACAAACTGACCGCTGCGTTTAAAGCCTCAGACGGGAAGACTGCCGAGCTGGTAAATATCATGCAGGACAACCTCGGCGGTGACTTTAAGGAGTTTCAGTCCGCTTATGAGGCGGTGGGGACAGACCTGTTTGACCAGCAGGAAGGCGCACTGCGTAAGCTCACGCAGACGGCCACAAAGTATGTGTTAAAACTCGACGGCTGGATCCAGAAAAACAAATCACTGGCGTCAACCATCGGCCTCATTGTCGGTGGCGCGCTGGCGCTTATTGGCATCATCGGTGCCATTGGTCTTGTAGCCTGGCCGGTTATCACTGGCATCAATGCCATCATCGCGGCAGCAGGCGCAATGGGGGCAGTCTTCACGACGGTTGGCAGTGCTGTTATGACCGCCATCGGGGCGATTAGCTGGCCGGTTGTGGCCGTGGTGGCCGCCATTGTCGCCGGGGCGTTGCTTATCCGTAAATACTGGGAGCCTGTCAGCGCATTCTTTGGCGGTGTGGTGGAAGGGCTGAAAGCGGCATTTGCGCCGGTGGGGGAACTGTTCACGCCACTTAAGCCGGTGTTCGACTGGCTGGGCGAAAAGTTACAGGCCGCGTGGCAGTGGTTTAAAAACCTGATTGCCCCGGTCAAAGCCACTCAGGACACCCTGAACAGTTGCCGTGACACGGGGGTCATGTTCGGGCAGGCACTGGCTGACGCGCTGATGCTGCCGCTTAATGCGTTCAACAAACTGCGCAGCGGTATTGACTGGGTACTGGAAAAACTCGGTGTTATCAACAAAGAGTCAGACACACTTGACCAGACCGCCGCCAGAACTCAAGCCGCCACGTATGGCAGCGGTGGTTATATTCCGGCGACCAGCTCTTATGCAGGCTATCAGGCTTATCAGCCGGTCACGGCACCGGCTGGCCGCTCTTATGTGGACCAGAGTAAAAACGAATATCACATCAGCCTGACGGGGGGGACTGCGCCGGGGACACAGCTCGACCGCCAGTTACAGGATGCGCTCGAAAAATACGAGCGGGATAAACGTGCGCGCACCCGTGCCAGCATGATGCATGACGGTTAAGGAGGTGACGAAAAATGATGCTCGCGTTAGGTATGTTTGTTTTTATGCGCCAGACGCTGCCACACCAGACCATGCAGCGTGAATCAGATTATCGCTGGCCGTCAAATTCCCGTATCGGCAAACGGGATGCCTTTCAGTTTCTCGGTGTGGGTGAGGAAAACATCACGCTGGCCGGTGTGCTTTATCCCGAACTGACCGGCGGCAAGCTGACGATGACCACGCTCAGGCTGATGGCAGAGGAAGGTCGGGCGTGGCCGTTGCTGGATGGCACCGGCATGATTTACGGCATGTATGTCATCAGTAAGGTGAGTGAAACAGGGAGTATTTTCTTTGCAGACGGCACACCCCGAAAAATTGATTTTACGCTGTCGCTCACCCGCGTTGATGAATCACTGGCCGCGCTTTATGGCGATATCGGTAAACAGGCGGAATCGCTCATCGGTAAGGCTGGCAGTATGGCGACTAAATTCACGGGTATGACGGAGGCGGGATAATGCTGGATGCGCTGACATTTGATGCAGGCAGTACGCTGACGCCGGATTACATGCTGATGCTCGACAGCAGGGATATTACCGGCAATATCAGCGACCGTCTGATGATCATGACCCTGACGGATAACCGGGGCTTTGAGGCTGATCAGCTTGATATTGAACTGAACGATGCCGACGGGCAGGTCGAACTGCCGGTTCGTGGCGCTGTCCTGACGGTGTATATCGGCTGGAAAGGTTTTGCCCTGGTATGCAAAGGGAAATTTACCGTTGATGAGGTTGAACACCGGGGCGCACCGGATGTGGTCACCATCCGCGCCCGGAGTGCAGATTTTCGCGGGACGCTCAATTCCCGCCGTGAAGGCTCATGGCATGACACCACGCTCGGTGCGATTGTTGAGGCGATAGCCTCCCGTAATAAGCTGGAAGCCAGTGTCGCTCCGTCACTGGCCGGAATTAAAATCCCGCACATCGACCAGTCGCAGGAGTCTGATGCGAAATTCATGACCCGTCTTGCAGAACGCAACGGCGGTGAGGTGTCGGTAAAAATGGGAAAACTGTTGTTTCTCAAAGCGGGGCAGGGGGTGACGGCCAGTGGTAAAAAAATCCCGCAGATTACCATCACCCGCAGCGACGGCGACCGCCATCATTTTGCGATTGCTGACCGTGGAGCTTATACCGGCGTAACGGCAAAGTGGTTACACACCAAAGACCCGAAGCCACAAAAGCAGAAGGTAAAACTGAAACGCAAAAAGAAAGAGAAACACCTGCGCGCACTGGAGCACCCAAAAGCGAAACCGGTCAGGCAGAAGAAAGCGCCAAAAGTACCGGAAGCGCGCGAAGGTGAATATATGGCCGGTGAGGCTGACAATGTTTTTGCCCTGACCACGGTATATGCCACGAAAGCGCAGGCCATGCGCGCCGCTCAGGCGAAGTGGGATAAACTGCAACGGGGCGTTGCGGAGTTCTCCATCAGCCTGGCTACCGGTCGGGCAGATATTTACACGGAAACACCGGTTAAAGTGTCAGGCTTTAAGCGCGTCATAGACGAGCAGGACTGGACCATCACTAAGGTGACACATTGTCTCAATAATAGCGGCTTCACGACGTCCTTGGAGCTTGAGGTAAGGCTTTCTGATGTGGAGTACGAAACAGAAGATGATGAGTGATGCGGTTTATTTATCTGTTTGTTTTATAAGGGTAAATTAACTAAAATGGCACCATCAACAAAACCGGAAGAGGTGCTCGCGATGTTTCATTGTCCTTTATGCCAGCATGCCGCACATGCGCGTACAAGTCGCTATATCACTGACACGACAAAAGAGCGTTATCACCAGTGCCAGAACGTGAATTGCAGCGCCACGTTCATCACTTATGAGTCGGTACAGCGATACATCGTAAAGCCGGGAGAAGTCCACGCCGTAAGGCCGCACCCGTTACCGTCAGGGCAGCAAATTATGTGGATGTAATTACAAACAGAAAGCCCCTCAGTCGAGGGGCTTTTTTGTCGATGTGGTCAATGTGTGGACGTGACCAGAAATAAATCCTTTTATTTCATTGAATTACGCGTAAAAAATAAGCCCGTGTAAGGGAGATTACACAGGCTAAGGAGGTGGTTCCTGGTACAGCTAGCATTTTATGGGTTATGTTTTTCAGCGAAACGGATGATAACCTTAATAAATACAGCTGTATGTGATCGGTTTCTAAGAATTTTCCATCCGGGAAAAATAATCGAAATTAATCACTTACCGTGGGGATTACGCGTGGTTTCCCCGGAGAAATTACGCATCAGCAGCGCGTAATTGAGCTCAAGATCCTGCGGGACCGGGAGCCACACAGTATAACCATCGCCTGGTGCTATCGGCATAGCTTCGCCTTTGGCGTTTTCCATGTGCTCAAGGGTAAAATTAATGTTGCCTTGCGGCGTCATCAGCTCAAGGCTGTCGCCAACGGAGAATTTATTTTTCACCGCTACCGCCGCGAGGTCCCCCTTGCGCTCACCGGTAAACTCACCAACAAACTGCTGGCGGTCAGAAACTGAATAACCGTATTCGTAGTTCTGATAATCGTCGTGAGTATGACGACGCAGGAAACCTTCGGTATAGCCACGATGCGCCAGACCTTCCAGAGTTTCCAGCAGGCTGGTATCGAACGGTTTTCCCGCAGCGGCGTCATCGATAGCTTTGCGGTAAACCTGTGCGGTGCGTGCACAATAGTAGAAAGATTTGGTACGACCTTCGATTTTCAGCGAATGCACGCCCATTTTGGTCAGGCGTTCTACATGGGCGATGGCGCGCAGATCTTTCGAGTTCATGATGTAAGTGCCGTGCTCATCTTCAAACGCGGTCATATACTCGCCCGGACGCTGGGCCTCTTCGATCATAAACACTTTGTCGGTTGGTGCGCCGATACCCAGCGTCGGCTCAACATTTTGCACCGGAATCGGCTCGTACTTGTGTACGATGTTGCCAACATCATCTTCTTTCCCTTCCTGGACGTTGTACTCCCAGCGGCAGGCGTTGGTGCAGGTGCCCTGGTTCGGGTCGCGCTTGTTGATATAGCCAGAGAGCAGGCAGCGACCGGAGTAGGCCATGCACAGCGCGCCGTGAACGAAGATCTCGATCTCCATATCCGGCACCTGATTGCGGATCTCTTCAATCTCTTCCAGCGACAGCTCGCGAGAGAGGATCACGCGGGTCAGGCCCATTTGCTGCCAGAATTTCACCGTCGCCCAGTTCACGGCGTTAGCCTGCACCGAAAGGTGGATCGGCATTTCAGGGAAGTGCTCACGCACCAGCATAATCAGCCCTGGATCGGACATAATCAGCGCATCCGGCCCCATTTCCACCACCGGTTTCAGGTCACGGATAAAGGTTTTCAGCTTGGCGTTGTGCGGTGCAATGTTGACCACGACATAAAACTTTTTCCCCAGCGCGTGGGCTTCATTGATGCCGAGCTGAAGATTTTCGTGGTTGAATTCGTTGTTGCGCACACGCAGGGAATAACGCGGCTGGCCCGCATAAACAGCATCTGCGCCATAAGCGAAAGCGTAACGCATATTTTTCAGCGTTCCCGCCGGGGAAAGGAGTTCCGGTTTAAACATAATTCTCTCGTTCTGATGACAGGTCAGATCCGCTTCACCTGATGAAGCGGTTAGGGGAGTGCCCCCACTTTAAGGGCGGGCATTGTAGCGCAATCGGCGGGTTTAGCTCCAGTGTAAATGTCTGGTGGCGTCCTGGTTTTGGTTAAGGATACGAATGACGATAATTTCCCCTGGTGATTGCAGGAAATAAATGACGTGGCGTTCAAAAGGAAGAACAAAAATACCTTCGCCTAATTCAGGTCTGGGCGTACCTATATTATTGTTACTCAGAATCTGGAGAACGTCTGAAAGATGTTCCACATATCTGTCGGCTTGTGGTTCGCCGAAATGGTGATAGCTGTAATACCAGATGCCTTCTAAATCCTCATTGGCTTTTGGCATGAGTTTAATAATACGCACATTATTTCCTTATCCCTGCTTTCACCTTCCGTAAGAACGCGTCCTTTTCCCACGGCTGAGCTTCACCACTACTCAACCCTTCTGCGAGCATGTCACGTAACGCTTGCAGGCGAGACTCTGCTTGCTTTTCTCGAAGTAATCGCAGTGACTCACGGATCACTTCGCTTTGGGTGCGATAGTCGCCGGATTCAATTAAGGACTCGATAAATTCACGCAACTCATCGCCGAGATCAACCGTCATCGTTCTGGCCATTTTACGCCCGCCTGTAAGTAAAAATCTTACATCAGTGTATGTCATAAACCGGATAGCGTCACGAAAGTATTAGAAGATATTTTGGCATATGAACATGTTCAGGAGGATAAGTATGGGATGGTAAACAAAGAAAGCACAACGAGTGCTCGTCAGTGCCCACTATTTTAATGGCGGAGGTTAATCTTAATTATCAATAAATAAGCGTTATTTTGATATAAAGCCGGACGCCAACAACCCACGCCCGGCATCGTAATTACGTATTGTCTTTCACCGTCTGGCTTGTGCCATTGGCTTTAACGGAGGCAATTCCGGTTTCACGAGATTGCGCGGTGGCGTACATCTGGCTGGAGCCGATAATTTGATGATTGGCGGCTTTCAGATTGAAATAGAATTTGCCGTTACTTGCCGTTTTTTTCTCATAGCGTTCTTCTTGCGGGCTATTGCTACGCACCGACGCGATGCCCTTTTCCGCAGAGGCTTTTGAGGTATACAGCTCGCTGGTGAGGATAGTCTCACCATTGCCCGCTTTTAGCACAAACCGGAACTGATTATCACTGCTCTTACTGAGTTCAAACCAACCAGCCATAATGACTCCTTGATTGAAATTGTGTATCGAAAACAGCATCTAAAGGTGCTGTTTACCGATTAAAGTATGAGCGATTTTCTGATGCCTGCCAGGGCGGAGAGATAATGTCAGTTTGCTGACCATGCGTGGGATAATGTTGCCGGATCGGGTCTGAACGCCATCTCCGGCTAACAAAATAATGTCGCTAAAACTAAACGATGCGGCAGGCGTCGGCTTCCCAGCGGTAACCGACGCCGTAAACGGCGCGGATAAATGACTGTTCGGCGTCGAGAGATTCCAGCTTGCGGCGCAGGTTTTTAATGTGGCTGTCGATGGTGCGGTCGGTTACTACGCGGTAGTCGTCATAAAGATGATTGAGCAAATGCTCGCGGGAGAACACTTTTCCTGGTTCATGAGAGAGCGTTTTCAGCAGACGAAATTCCGCAGGTGTCAGGTCAAGCATTTTACCGCGCCATGAAGCCTGAAAACGACCTTCGTCGATAATCAACGGGCTTTCAGCATCCTGTTGCTGCAACTCGCGCTGCGGTTTGCAACGGCGCAAAATGGTTTTGACGCGCGCTACCACTTCCCGTGGGCTGTACGGCTTGCAGATGTAGTCATCTGCGCCAATCTCCAGTCCGAGCAGGCGGTCGATCTCTTCGATTTTTGCCGTCACCATCACGATAGGAATGTCAGAAAAACGACGAATTTCCCGGCACAGCGTCAAGCCATCGATGCCAGGGAGCATCAGATCCAACAGGATCAGATCCGGTGGTGTCTGGCGCACATACGGCAGTACCTGATCGCCGTGGCTGATAAGCGTCGGCGCATAGCTCGCAGCACGCAGATAATCAATGAGCAACTGCCCCAGCTTCGGTTCATCTTCCACGATCAAAATACGCGGTGTGTTTTCGTCGATTGGTAACTCGGTCATACTTCTCTCTGTAAATCCCGTTCCAGCGGTAACTCTACTGTAATGCTTACCCCGCCAAAAGGCGAATGGGCAGCAATAATGCGACCATTATGTGCTTCAACAATGTTCAGGCAAATCGCCAGCCCCAGCCCGGAACCGCCGCTGGCACGGTTGCGGGAACCTTCGGTGCGATAAAAACGTTCAAACAATTTTTGTAGCTGATCGTCACTGACACCTGGCGCACTGTCGGCAAAGGTCAGGCGCACCGTTTTGTCGCGCTGCCCGGCAGAGATTTGCAGGCTGCCGCCGCTGTCAGTGTAGCGCAGGCTGTTTTCCAGTAAGTTATTGAATAACTGCATTAAACGGTCGCGATCGCCAAATACGGTAATACTGTCTGGCAGGGAAAATTGCAGTTTCAGGCCACGACTGGCGAATCGTTCGCGAAATGCGCCGCCCGCCACTTCCAGCAGTGGGATCAAATCTACCGGTGCTTTTTGATAGGCGAGAGCGCCTTCATCAGACATCGACAACTGATGGAGATCGTCAACCAGTTTGGTCAGTGTACCGACCTCCGCCTGTAAAGACGCCACCGTCTCCGGCGTGAATTTACGCACGCCATCCTGAATGGCTTCCAGTTCACCGCGCAGCACCGCTAATGGCGTACGCAGTTCGTGAGAAATATCGGCCATAAAATCGCGCCGCATTTGCTGGTTTTTCTCCAGTGTGCTGGCAAGCTGGTTGAAGTCTTGCGCCAGTTTGCCCAGTTCATCTTCACTGGTGGGCGTTACGCGGGTAGTGAAATCGCCCGCCGCCAGTTTGTGCGTGCCATCGACAAGTCGTTTTACCGGTGCCAGTAAACCGCGCGCCAGCAGAAAGGTGGCGAGCGCCGCGAGTAACGTTGCCAGAGCGACAATCAACCAGCTGGTTTGCCGCTGTTGTTTATCGAAATTGATATCAGTATTGCGCGTTAACCGCTCAACGGGGGAGGCGATCACCGCGCCAACTTCCGCACCGTTGACCAGAATGGGTCGCCGTGTACCGTCAGGTGGAATCGGCGCTCGCGGACCAACCAGCACTTTGTTGTTTTGATCAACCACCCAGAACTGGGTACGCCAGCCGTGCGGTGGCATACCCGGGCCGGGTTTATCTTCCGAATTATCGTGTTCAAATGAACGCAGGATCTGAAAGACAAAGCGATCATTGTTGCGCAGGAAGCGCCAGTTGCCATGCTGCGCATACTGCTCGCCAAGCGCATCACTTAACAGTTGTAATCGCTGTTCATTACCATGCTTGATGTAATCAATAAAGCCACGCTCAAAACTGATACGCACCGCCCAGTGCATACTGATCAGCAAGACAATGCAGGTGGCGAAAATCGCCAGAAACAGTTTGCCGGTAATACCGGGTCGCCAGAACTTCATTGCGCGCTCCTTTTTCGCCGCGAAATAGCTACATTTTGATGCGTATCGTTCGGCACTCTGGCAAAGATGAACGCCGGAAGGGCGATGATCAACGCCATGCTAAGCCAGGTGTACATAAAGACGGTTTGTGTGGTGCCGCTGTCGACGCTGACATGCTGTGAACCAAAAAGTCCCAGCAACAGCCCGGCGATGGTGACGCCGATACTCATCGACAATTGCATAATCATCGACAGCAGGCTGTTTCCGCTGCTCGCCAGATTGTCCGGGAGATCTTTCAGCGTCAGGGTGTTCATGGAGGAGAAACGCGTCGAGTTGACCATCCCTTGTAAAAACAGGACGAACGGCAAAACGTAGTACCAGCCCAGCAGAGCGGTAGTCATAAACAACAGGGTGACCAGCGACAGACCCAGCGTGGTCGCTACCAGTACCCGACGATAACCAAAGCGATTCACCACCTGTACAACAATTCGCTTCATTCCCATGCTGCCAAGCACCATCGGGATCATCATCAGTCCGGCATGAAACGGCGAGAAACCGAGGCCAATTTGCAGGAAAACCGGTGTCATAAAGGGCAACATGCCACTGCCAATACGTCCGGCAAAGCTCCCCGCCAGGCCCAGCGAAAAGGTACGAGTGCGGAACAGTTTCAGACTGAAAAGAGCGCGGTTGTTATTTCTGGCGTGCAGCAAATAAAGCACCAGTGCCACCACGCCAACTGCGACCAGGCCATCAATCGTCAGCGGCGATAAACCTGTACCTTTACTGCCGTCCAGCGCCAGGGTTAATACCGCCATGCCAACCGCTAGCAATAAAAAGCCGGAGAGATCGAAGCGCCGCGTCTGCATGGTATAGTTCGGCATTAACATCAATGTGGCGATCGCACCGATAATCCCCACCGGAATGTTGATCAAAAAGATCCAGTGCCACGACGCGTACTCCACCAGCAGACCGCCGAGCGCCGGACCGAGCAGCGGACCGACCTGACCGGGTAACGTGACAAAGGTCATCGCCGCCATATATTGCTCGCGCGGTACGATTTTCATCACCGTCAATCTGCCGACCGGCACCATCATCGCGCCGCCAACGCCCTGTAACGCGCGTGCCAGCAACAGTTCGTTCAGCGTGCCGGAAAGCGCGCAAAACAGTGAACCGAGAGTAAACAGCACGATGGCGGTAAAGAAAATATTGCGCACGCCGACTTTGTCCGCCAGCCAGCCGCTGGCGGGCAGCATCACCGCCACGGTCAGCACATAAGAGACAATGACCATGTGCATATGCAACGGACTTTCCCCGAGGCTTTGCGCCATTGAGGGAAGGGCGGTGTTTACGATGGTGGTGTCCAGCGACTGCATAAAGAAGCCGAAAGCCACAATCCACAATTGCCAACGGGTGCTGTCGGGAAGATCTGTCATTTACTCGGTTACCGTTTGTTTAGGTTTACGCGAAAAACGCAGCCGCAGACGGTCGAAAAAGAGATACACCACCGGCGTGGTATACAGCGTAAGGAGCTGGCTCATTACCAGTCCGCCGACAATGGTGATCCCCAGGGGTTGCCGCAGCTCCGAGCCGTCGCCGCCCGACAATACCAGCGGCAGCGCACCAAACAGCGCCGCCAGGGTGGTCATCATAATCGGGCGAAAACGCAGCAGACAGGCCTGGAAAATAGCTTCCTGCGGCGTCAGGTTACCGTGCCGTTGGGCTTCAAGCGCAAAATCGACCATCATAATGGCGTTTTTCTTCACGATGCCGATTAATAGCATGATCCCTATCAGGGCGATTAGGCTGAACGGGGCATTGAACAGCTCCAGCGCCAACAGCGCTCCAACGCCCGCCGAGGGCAGGGTGGAGAGAATCGTCAGCGGATGTACGTAACTCTCGTAAAGGATACCCAGCACGATATACACCGTGGCGATGGCGGCGATAATCAGGATCACCTGCGAGTTCATCGTCTCCTGGAACACCTGCGCCGTGCCGGCAAAACTGCCGCGCACCGTCGAAGGCACCCCAAGCTGGGTCATTGCGCGATCGATCGCCGCACTGGCGTCCGAGAGCGATTTTCCGGTCGGCAGGTTAAACGAAATGGTCGAGGCCGCCGATAATCCCTGATGATTCACCGATAGTGGGGCATTCGCCGGTTGCCATTTAGCGAAATACGACAGCGGGATCGCTTTGCCTTCGTTATTGATAACGAACATTTTTTCCAGCGCACTGATGTCCTGGGTATAGCGCGGATCCACTTCCATCACCACTTTATACTGGTTCATCGGCTGGTAAATGGTCGAGATTTGCCGCTGACCGAAGGCGTTATTTAACAGACTGTTGGCGGCTTGTACGTCGATTCCCAGCCGTGCCATGGTGTCGCGGTCGTAAACCAGATTCATCTCCGCGCCGTTATCCTGCTGATCGGAGTTCACGTCCGCCAGTTCCGGCAACGTCGCCAGTTTTTTGCGGATTTTCGGCTCCCATTCGCGCAGTGCCGCCAGGTCGTCGGATAACAACGTGTACTGATAGCTGGCGTTCGACTGACGTCCGCCAACGCGAATATCCTGTACCGCCATCAGGAACAGATTCGCCCCCGGTTCTTTCGCCAGCTTCACGCGCAGACGGTCGATAATTTGCTGCGCCGTTTCGCTGCGTTCGTCGCGTGGCTTGAGGGTGATAAACATCATCCCGCTGTTCACTCGCGAACCGCCGGTAAATCCGGTGACATTATCCACTGCCGGATCGTCACGGATAATTTTCATGAAATCCTGCAACTTACCGCGCATCGCCTGAAACGAAATACTCTGATCCGCCTGTATCCCGCCCATCAACACGCCAGTGTCCTGCTCCGGGAAGAAGGTTTTCGGGATCGAGATATACAGCCAGATATTCAGCGCAATGGTGCCAAGCAGCACCACGCCCACCAGACGGGTATGATTGAGCACCCATTTCAGTGACTTGCCGTAGCCTTGTTGCAGGGCTACCAACATGCGACCAAAACCACGCAGTCGCTTTTGCTCGCGCGGCTTGCTGGCTTTCAGCATCCAGCCACACATCATTGGCGTTAATGTCAGAGAAACCAGCAACGATATACCAATGGCGACAGAAAGCGTCACGGCAAATTCGCGTAACAGTCGGCCCGGCAATCCGCCCATCAACAGCAGCGGCAGGAACACCGCCACCAGTGACAGACTCATCGACAGCACCGTAAAACCGACTTCGCGAGTACCTTGCAGTGCGGCTTGCAACGGTTTCATTCCCGCTTCCAGATGACGTGCAATGTTTTCCAGCACCACGATGGCGTCATCCACCACGAAACCAGTAGCGATGGTGAGCGCCATTAACGAAAGGTTATTGAGACTGAATCCGCACAGGTACATCGCCGCAAACGTACCAATCAGCGAAACCGGCACCGAAACGGCGGGAATAATAGTGGCGCGACCCGAGCGCAGGAATAAAAACACCACCAGAATCACCAGCGCCACCGAGATAATCAGCGTTTGCTCGACTTCTTCCAGCGAGGCGCGAATGGTGGGGGAGCGATCCTGGGCAATTTGCAGATCAATCGCCGCCGGAATGGTTTCCTGCAACTCCGGTAATTTTGCCCGGATGCTGTCAACCGTCTGGATAATATTGGCTTCCGGCAGTTTGCGGATCATCAGTAAAATAGCCGGTTTGGCGTTGGTCATCCCGGCGTTGCGCACATCCTGCACTGAGTCGGTCACCGTCGCCACATCGCCCAGACGAACCGCGCCGCCGTTGTTGTAGTGAATAATCAACGGCTGATATTCAGCGGCGGTTTTTAGCTCATCATTGGTCTGGATCTGCCAGCGGTGAGTGCCATCTTCCAGCGCGCCCTGCGGTTTACGCACGTTGGCATTGCTGACGGCGGTGCGTACGTCGTCCAGCGACACGCCCTGATTAAACAGCGCCTGCGGATTCAGCCCGACGCGTACGGCGGGCAGTGAGCTGCCTCCGACATCGACATCACCAACACCGTCGATTTGCGAAATCGTCGGAGCCAGCTGCGTCGTGGCGAAATCGTACAGTTCACCCTGCGAATAAGTATCGGACGTCAGCGTGAGGATCATAATTGGCGCATCCGACGGGTTCGCTTTGCGATAGGTCGGGCGGCTGGGCATCCCACTGGGCAGCAAACTTTGTGCAGCGTTGATCGCCGCCTGCACATCACGCGCTGCGCCGTTGATATCCCGGTCAAAATCAAACTGCAAAATAATACGCGTGCTGCCGAGCGAACTGCTGGAGGTCATTTCACTGACTCCGGCAATGCGCCCAAGTGAGCGCTCCAGCGGCGTGGCAACGGAAGACGCCATTGTTTCTGGTGACGCACCGGGCAGCGAGGCGCTGACCATAATCACCGGAAAATCGACCTGCGGCAGCGGGGCGACCGGCAGCATACGGAAGCCCAGTATGCCGCACAGGGTAATGGCAACCGACAGTAAAATCGTCGCCACCGGACGGTAAATGAAGAGGGCAAAAAACTTCACTTACGCCTCCTCTTCATGGCGAGCAAAGCGACTTTTGGTCCACAATGCCAGGCGGTCGAACAGCAGATAAATCACCGGCGTGGTAAACAGCGTCAGCACCTGGCTGACAATCAGGCCGCCGACCATGCCGATACCTAACGGACGACGCAGTTCCGCGCCGACCCCGGTACTCAACATCAGCGGCAGCGCGCCAAGCAGAGCCGCCAGAGTGGTCATCAGGATCGGACGAAAACGCAACAGACAAGCCTGGTAGATTGCCTCGCGCGGCGACATGCCTTGCTCGCGCTCGGCAGCCAGCGCGAAGTCGATCATCATGATGGCGTTCTTCTTCACGATACCGATCAGCAAAATAATGCCGATAATCGCAATCACATCCAGTTCGCTACCAGCAATCAGCAACGCCAGCAGTGCGCCAACCCCTGCGGTGGGTAGCGTCGAGAGAATGGTGATCGGGTGAATAAAGCTCTCGTACAGAATGCCGAGCACGATATACATCGCCACCACCGCCGCGACAATCAGCCAGACAGTGCTGCCCAGCGCCGACTGGAAGGCGAGGGTGCTGCCCTGGAATTGCGTGGTGATATCCACCGGCAGATTCAGCGTCTTCTCGGTGTCCATAATCGCCTGCACCGCATCACCCAGCGAATAGTTATCCGGCACGTTAAAGGAGATGGTCGTTACCGGGAACTGATCCAGATGGTTGATGGAGAGCGGCGCAAAACGCTGCTCAATTTTGGCAATTGAGCTTAGCGGCACCACGCCACCGTCGCTGCTGGTCAGGCGAATGGTATCCAGCGCCGCGAGGCCTGGGGTATTTTCGGTGTTGTGTTCCAGCACCACGCGATACTGGTTAGCCTGAGTATAAATAGTGGAAATCAGCCGCTGACCAAACGCGTTGTACAGGGCGTTATCGACATCCGCCATGCTGATCCCCAGACGGCTGGCGCTGTCGCGATCAACATTGACATACGCCACCAGCCCTTTGTCCTGCCAGTCGCTGGAGACATCAGAAAGCTGTGGCAGTTGCTGGAGTTTTTCCATCAACTCTGGCACCCAGGTACTGAGCGCATCCAGTGAGGTGGCCTGCAAGGTAAACTGGTACTGGGTGCGGCTGACCTGAGTATCGATGGTCAGGTCCTGCGTTGGTTGCAGGAAGAGATCGACGCCCGGCACTTTATCCACCGCCGTTTGCAGACGGGCGATGACTTTTTGCACCCGATCATCACGTTCATCCAGCGGTTTGAGGTTGATCTGCAAACGCGCACTGTTCAGCGACGGGTTAGTGCCATCAACGCCAACAAATGAGGTCAGACTTTGCACTGCCGGATCCTGCAAAATCACGTCCGCGACCTGGCGTTGCCGCTGGGCCATATTGGCAAAGGAGCTGGATTGCGGTGCCTGCAAAGTGCCCTGAATAATGCCGTTGTCCTGTACCGGGAAGAAACCTTTCGGAATGAACACCCACAGCAGCACGCTAAGCAGCAGCGTGCTGAGTGCCACGCTTAAGGTCAGCCACGGATGATTCAGCACTTTCGCCAGTCCACGACCATAGGCGGCGATTATCCTGTCGAACATTTTTTCCGAGGCACGGGAGAAGCGGTTCTGTTTACGCAACGACTCCTGGCTGAGCATCCGCGCGCACATCATCGGTGTCAGGGTCAGCGACACCACCGCTGAGATCAAAATCGCTACCGCCAGGGTAATAGCAAATTCGCGGAACAGTCGCCCGACGATATCGCCCATAAACAGCAGTGGGATCAACACCGCAATCAGCGAGAAGGTCAGCGAGATAATGGTAAAGCCGATTTCACCTGCGCCCTTGAGCGCCGCCGCCAACGGTTTTTCGCCTTTTTCGATATAGCGGGAAATATTTTCGATCACCACGATGGCGTCATCGACCACGAACCCGGTGGCGATAGTTAACGCCATCAGCGTCAGGTTATTGATTGAAAAATCGAGAAACACCATGACCGCGAAGGTGCCGATTAACGACAGCGGCACTGCGAAGCCGGGAATGATGGTCGCCGGAATATTGCGCAAAAACAGGTAGATAATCATGACTACCAGCGCGATAGCCATCATCAATTCAAACTGGGTATCGTTGACCGATGCGCGGATATTGGTGGTGCGATCGGAAAGCACTGTTACCTTCACCGATTTCGGCAGACTCTCGGTGAGCTGTGGCAGCATCTGCCGGATGCTGTCGGCGGTGGAGATAATGTTAGCACCGGGCTGGCGCTGAACATTCATCACAATGGCCTGTTCTTTGTTCGCCCATGCGCCAAGCCAGCTGTTTTCTGCACCTTGCTCTACGGTTGCGACATCGCCAAGACGAATCGGCGCGCCGTTCTGGTAGGCGATGATTAGCTGGCGATACTCTTCGGCGGATTGCATCTGGTCGTTAGCGGAAAGCGTAACCGCACGGGAAGGGCCGTCGAGGCTACCTTTTGCCGAGTTAACGTTAGCGCCGGTAATGGCGGTGCGCACGGTTTCGCTGGTCAGGCCGAGGGCGGCAATCGCCTGAGCGTTAAGTTTGACGCGAACAGCCGGACGCTGACCGCCGGAAAGCGTCACCAGTCCGACACCGGAAATCTGCGAGATTTTCTGCGCGACGCGGGTTTCCACCATATCTTCCACTTGCGTCATCGGCATGGCGGTTGAGGTGACGGCGAGCGTCATGATCGGCGGATCTGCCGGGTTCACTTTGCTGTAAACCGGCGGGTTAGGCAGATCGCTCGGCAACAAGTTGGTCGCAGCGTTAATCGCGGCCTGCACTTCCTGCTCGGCGACATCGAGCGGTAATGTTAGCTGGAACTGCAAAGTGATAACTGACGCACCGCCGGAACTTTGCGACGACATCTGTTTCAGGCCAGACATCTGCCCGAACTGGCGTTCTAGCGGCGCGGTAACGGCAGAGGTCATGACATCCGGGCTGGCACCTGGGTAGAGCGTGACCACCTGAATGGTCGGATAGTCCACTTCCGGCAGCGCCGAAACGGGCAGGGCGCGATAACCGATAATCCCGGCGAGTAAGATCGCCACCATCAGCAGCGTGGTGGCGACAGGACGCATAATAAAAAGGCGCGACGGGCCGCCTGTGCTGCTCGGGGGTAACACCTGCATCAGGAGCGTGCTCCTTTTTTCGCGTATTCGCGGCTGGTGGCTTTCTCTTCCGGAGTGGTGGCGCTCTGGGCTTCCACCACTTCCACTTTCGCCCCTTCGGTCAGGCGATCAATGCCGTCTGTCACCACGCGATCGCCCGCAGAAATACCTGCACGGATCACCACTTTCTGACTGTCCTGAATGCCCGGCGTCACCAGATGTTTGCTGACCTTGTTTTCGCTATTCAGCACCCAGACAAAATGGCCTTCATTGCCCATTTGCAGGGCGGCTGTTGGGATCACTACGGCGTTTTGTTCGGTGTCGACTAACATGCGCGCGTTAACAAACTGATTGGGAAACAGCGCATCATCCTGATTATTAAAGCGTGCTTTCACTTTAATCGTACCGGTTGTGGCATCGATTTGGTTATCGAGGCTTAACAGCGTGCCTTCACTTAATTTCTTCGAATTGGTGCGATCCCAGGCTTCTACCACCAGCGGTTTTCCGGCTTTTTGCGCCTGCACTACAGTAGCGATATCGCTTTCCGGCAGGGTAAAGACTAAATCGATAGGATGCGTCTGGGTGATCACCACAATTCCGGTGGTATCACCACTGGAGATTTGGTTACCAACATCAACCTGCTTGAGACCAACGCGACCATCGACTGGTGCGGTGATGCGGCTCCAGTCGAGTTGCAGCTGCGCGCTGGCGACGCTTGCTTCATCAGCCTTAATGGTGCCTTCGGTTTCACTGACCAGCGCCTGTTGGGCATCCAGCTCCTGACGGGAGACGAGATTGGTTTTTGCCAGTTGCTGATAACGCGCCAGATCACGGCGGGCGTTAGCAAGCGTGGCTTTATCTTTTGCCAGTTGGCCCTGGGCTTGTGCTAATGCAACTTTGAACTGGCTGGGGTCAATTTCTGCCAGTAAATCGCCTGCTTTGACCTGCTGGCCTTCCTGGAAATGTAACGCCATCAGTTGACCGTCCACGCGGCTGCGCACCGTAACAGTATTAGCGGCGGTAATGGTGCCAAGCCCGGTGAGGTAACGCGGAACTGCCTGTTCTACGGCGGTCGCCGCCTGAACCGGGGCTAATGGGCCGGAACGCATACCACGGCGACCACCCGCTGGCGATTGCTGCGCTTGTTTCGTCGCCCCTGGGGCTGCACTCTGGGAGTCATTGCGGCCTTGCCAGAACCAGAATGCGGCGATGGCGGCGATAACCACCACGATTACGATTACCCAACGGGATTTATAACTGCCTTTCATCGTTAAGAGTTTCTCTTCCTGAAACGTTTCGCGGAATGATACTAGTGTAGCCAGCCAATAAGGGAGAAAAATGGAGGAATTATGAAACACTATCGGGAATCGTCTGAATGGCGGGCACATTTGCGAGCACGCATCCAGTAATAACACAGGAAACTATTTTATCTACGCGTTAGCGATAGACTACATACAGGGCGAAAGGAGGTAAGCCGCAGATTTCAGCCGGATGCTGAAACGGGAAAGCCCCTCCCGAGGAAGGGGCCTTAAATAAGGAAAGGGTCATGATGAAGCTACTCATCATCGTGGTGCTCTTAGTCATAAGCTTCCCCGCTTACTAAGACTACCAGGGCGGGGGAAACCCCGCTCTACCCTCACTCCTGAAAGTATGCCTTCACGATAAGATTGTCAATCCGCAGGCTTTGTAGTCTGCGATCCTGCCAGCAAATATTCTTTGCGAGTCGTTACGCAATAATCACAGAGGAAACTATTTTATTCACGCGTTAGCGATAGACTGCATTCAGGGCGAAAGGAGGTAAGCCGATGATTTCAGCGGGACGCTGAAACGGGAAAGCCTCTCCCGGAGAAGAGGGCTTTTAATAAGGAAAGGGTTATGATGAAGCACGTCATCATACTGGTGATACTCTTAGTGATTAGCTTCCAGGCTTACTAAGAACACCAAGGGGAGGGGGAAACCTCTCCCTAACCCTCACTCCTGAAATTATGTCACTCCGCCCTTAGTGTCAATCGACGGCTCTCCGTTCTTGCGAGGCGAATAGCAAAATTTTCTGCGCCGCCGGGCCTAATTCTGAAAGTTTCTTCGTTTGCTCTTATTTCATTATTGCAGTCGGTATGATACCGGACCTCGATAATTCTCTAAGAAAGGATTTCTTATGAGCGAACAAATCACGTTTGCCACCAGCGATTTTGCCAGTAACCCGGAACCACGTTGCCCCTGCATTCTGCTGCTGGATGTTTCTGGCTCGATGAGCGGCAGACCTATTAATGAACTTAACGCCGGATTGGTGACCTTTCGTGATGAACTGCTTGCCGATCCGCTGGCTTTAAAAAGAGTGGAATTCGGCATTGTGACGTTCGGCCCGGTGCATGTGGAACAACCCTTTACCAGCGCCGCTAACTTTTTCCCGCCCATCCTGTTTGCCCAGGGGGATACGCCAATGGGGGCCGCCATTACCAAAGCCCTGGATATGGTTGAAGAGAGGAAACGTGAGTACCGCGCAAATGGTATTTCGTATTATCGCCCGTGGATTTTCCTGATCACCGATGGCGCTCCAACCGATGAGTGGCAGGCTGCCGCCAACAAAGTGTTTCAGGGGGAAGAAGATAAGAAGTTTGCCTTCTTTTCCATCGGTGTTCAGGGGGCGGATATGAAGACGCTGGCACAAATCAGCGTTCGTCAGCCTTTGCCTCTGCAAGGATTACAATTCCGTGAACTGTTTAGCTGGTTATCCAGTTCGCTGCGTTCGGTTTCCCGCTCCACGCCGGGAACGGAAGTTGTGCTGGAAGCGCCAAAAGGCTGGACGTCAGTGTGAGCTGGCGTCTGGTTTATGCATCCGCTGTTGGAACGTCGCACATTAGCGCTGATTTACCTTGTCAGGATGCCTGCCAGATGCAGGTTGCCTGGTTAAACGATCAGCAACCATTACTGGTGATGTTTCTTGCTGATGGTGCAGGCAGCGTCTCGCAGGGTGGCGAAGGCGCGATGCTCGCCGTCAATGAAGCGATGGCTTATATGTCGCAAAAAGTGCAGGGTGGGGAATTGGGGCTTAATGATATCCTCGCCACGGATATTGTGCTGACTATTCGTCAGCGACTTTTTGCCGAGGCAGAGGCCAAAGAATTAGCAGTTCGCGATTTTGCCTGCACGTTTCTGGGATTGATTTCATCGGCTAATGGCACCTTGATTATGCAGATTGGCGATGGCGGCGTGGTGGTGGATTTTGGTCACGGTCTGCAATTGCCGCTTACGCCGATGGTGGGTGAATATACCAATATGACGCACTTCATTACCGATGAAGATGCCGTTTCCAGACTGGAAACTTTCACCAGCACTGAGCGTGTGCATAAAGTTGCAGCATTTACGGATGGTATCCAGCGACTGGCGTTAAATATGCTGGATAATTCTCCTCATGTACCTTTCTTTACCCCGTTTTTCAATGGACTGGCGTCAGCAACGCAGGAACAACTCGATTTATTACCTGAATTGTTAAAGCAGTTTTTGTCCAGCCCGGCGGTAAACGAGCGTACGGATGATGATAAAACGTTGGCACTGGCGCTGTGGTTACCATGAAACCCACTTTATATACTGCTACTGGTGAGTGCGTTACGCCAGGCCGTGAACTGGGCAAAGGCGGTGAAGGCGCGGTTTATGATATCAATGAGTTTGTCGATAGCGTCGCCAAGATTTATCACACGCCGCCACCCGCCTTAAAACAGGACAAACTTGCCTTTATGGCTGCGACAGCTGACGCGCAATTGTTGAATTATGTCGCCTGGCCGCAGGCAACGCTTCACGGTGGACGAGGCGGAAAAGTTATCGGTTTTATGATGCCAAAAGTTTCTGGTAAAGAACCGATTCATATGATCTATAGCCCGGCACATCGTCGTCAACGTTACCCTCATTGTGCGTGGGATTTTCTACTCTATGTTGCGCGCAATATTGCTTCATCTTTTGCTACGGTTCACGAGCACGGGCACGTCGTGGGTGACGTAAACCAGAACAGTTTTATGGTAGGTCGCGACAGCAAAGTGGTACTGATTGATAGCGACTCCTTTCAGATTAACGCCAATGGCACACTGCATTTATGCGAAGTCGGCGTGTCGCATTTTACGCCGCCAGAGCTACAAACCTTGTCGTCATTTGTCGGCTTTGAACGCACAGAAAATCACGATAATTTTGGCCTTGCGTTGCTGATTTTTCACGTCTTGTTTGGTGGCCGGCATCCTTATTCTGGTGTGCCGCTTATCTCTGATGCGGGTAATGCGCTGGAGACGGATATTACCCATTTCCGTTATGCCTACGCGTCAGATAATCAGCGACGTGGTTTAAAACCGCCGCCACGATCGATTCCGCTATCGATGTTACCGAGTGATGTTGAAGCCATGTTTCAGCAGGCATTCACGGAAAGTGGCGTGGCAACCGGGCGTCCGACGGCTAAAGCGTGGGTAGCGGCACTTGATTCTCTGCGCCAACAGTTAAAGAAATGTCCCGTTTCGGCAATGCATGTTTATCCCGCTCATTTGACCGACTGCCCGTGGTGTGCGCTGGATAATCAAGGCGTTATCTATTTTATTGATCTCGGCGAAGAGGTCATTACCACCGGCGGTGATTTTGTGCTGGCGAAAGTCTGGGCGATGGTGATGGCGTCAGTAGCACCGCCAGCATTGCAATTGCCATTACCCGATCATTTCCAACCGACTGGCAGGCCGCTTCCTTTAGGCCTGTTACGGCGCGAATACATCATTCTGATTGAGATCGCACTGTCAGCGTTATCGCTGTTGCTTTGCGGCCTTCAGGCAGAACCGCGTTATATTATTTTGGTTCCTGTGCTGTCGGCTATCTGGATTATTGGCAGTCTGACAAGCAAAGCGTACAAAGCAGAAATCCAGCAACGCCGTGAGGCATTTAATCGCGCGAAAATGGACTATGAGCATTTAGTCAGCCAGATCCAACAGTTGGGCGGGCTGGAAGGTTTTATCGCCAAACGGGCGATGCTCGAAAAAATGAAGGACGAAATTCTCGGGTTACCGGAAGAAGAGAAACGCGCTCTGGCAGCACTTCATGACACTGCAAGGGAACGGCAGAAGCAGAAGTTTCTGGAGGGATTTTTTATTGATGTTGCCTCTATTCCCGGCGTTGGCCCTGCGCGTAAAGCGGCGTTACGGTCTTTTGGTATTGAAACAGCCGCAGATGTTACCCGTCGTGGCGTTAAGCAAGTGAAAGGGTTTGGCGACCATCTGACCCAGGCGGTTATCGACTGGAAAGCGAGCTGTGAACGCCGTTTTGTGTTCAGGCCGAATGAAGCGATAACGCCAGCAGACAGACAAGCGGTAATGGCGAAAATGACCGCCAAACGACATCGGCTGGAATCGACGTTGACTGTCGGCGCGACAGAGTTGCAGCGATTCCGCCTTCATGCTCCAGCACGGACCATGCCGTTGATGGAACCTTTACGTCAGGCGGCAGAAAAACTGGCTCAGGCGCAGGCAGATTTAAGCCGCTGCTGAGCCATTTTCTTTTAACGAAACACCACTTCCGCCCAGCGTGCCAGCCCGGCGGTGACGGAGCCAAAGTCATCGCCGCCTGCAATCGGAATTCCCGGCAACTGTTCTGCCAGCGCTTTTTTAATCAGCGGCGAACGGGCGCTACCGCCGGTCAGGTAGATAACGTCCGGTTTTTCCTGGGCGTTATCCAGGGCCAGTTGCACCTGTTCCAGAATCCGCGCCAGTGGCTGGCTGAGGGCGCTTTCCAGCCCTTGCTGGCTAATCAGCGTAGCCAGTTCATCGCTGATAAACGGCAGTGAGGCGCGGGTTTCCGCTACGCTTGAAAGAGCAATTTTGCACTCTTCTGCGCTACGCACCAGGCGATAGCTTAAACGCTGACGCCAGACTTTCTGTAGCAGGGCCACTTTTTCCGGTTCGCGGGCATCGCGTACCAGATCGTTAAGCAGACGACCGTTGGCACTACTGTAGAAATCACTCTGCGCAGGTACGTCGTTGATGGCAACCGCATTCCACCACGGCAGAATCGGCAGGGCGATGCCTTTTTCGGTTTCGCCACCCATGCCCAGTAACGGCATCAGGTTTTTAAACGCCAGTGCGATGTCCAGATCGTTACCGCCAATACGGCAACCACTGTGACCCAGCAGGCTGGCTTCACGATCGAGACGCGAACGCCACTGCGGCCCCATCAGCAGCAATGAACAGTCAGTCGTACCACCGCCGATATCCACCACCAGCACCCGTTTTTCTTCCTGCAAGGTGGCTTCGTAATCCAGCCCAGCCGCGACCGGCTCGTACTGGAATACCACGTCCCTGAATCCGGCACGCTTCGCCGCGCGTTCCAGAATCCCTTGCGCCTGGGCGTTTGCTTCATCGCCGCCCAGCCCCTGGAAGTTGATCGGGCGACCAATCACCGCCTGAGTAATCGCTTCTGGCAGCTGCGCCTGCGCCTGCTGGCGAATGTGCAACATCATTGCGCAGACCAGATCCTCAAACAGCGCTACCTGCTGCGGTTTTAAGCCGCTGGCACCGAGGAACGATTTTGGTGATTTCACAAACCACACTTCTTCTGGATCATCAATGTACTGTGCCAGTGAGGAAAGACCGAACTGCACGCTTTTCGCCGTAACATCGATATCTTCTTCGCGGTTATAACGAATCGCCCGACGTAACAGCGCCTGCGTTTCATCGTCGTCTGCCGGAACATCATGATGGCGGTACAGCCATTCGCTTACCGATTCACGCGTTGGCGCGCAAAGCATTGAAGGCAGCAGCGTGCTGTCGTTTTCCATTTTCAGTAATTGCGGTTTACCGTCACGCATGACCGCCACTGAACAGTTTGCTGTACCGTAATCAAAACCAATAAACACGAATTAATCCCCATGCCGGTGAAGAAGGGGCGTGACTTTAGCGAAATGTTGCTGTCGCGACAACCGGAATATGAAAGCAAAGCGTAGCGTCTGAATAACGTTTATGCTGAAAGCGGATGAATAAGGAGATGCGATGTATACCCTGAACTGGCAGCCGCCGTATGACTGGTCGTGGATGTTGGGATTTCTCGCCGCCCGTGCAGTGAGTGGTGTGGAAACGGTCGCTGAGGATTATTATGCCCGTAGTCTGGCGGTGGGCGAATATCGCGGCGTGGTGACTGCTATTCCGGATATAGCCCGCCATACTCTGCACATAAATTTAAGTGCAGGTTTAGAACCCGTTGCCGCTGAGTGTCTGGCGAAAATGAGCCGCCTGTTTGATCTGCAATGTAACCCGCAGATTGTTAACGGTGCATTGGGCAAGTTAGGCGCGGCGCGGCCCGGATTGCGTTTACCCGGCTGTATTGATGCTTTTGAGCAGGGTGTGCGGGCGATTTTAGGCCAACTGGTGAGCGTGGCGATGGCGGCAAAATTGACTGCCAAAGTTGTACAGCTTTATGGCGAACGGCTGGATGATTTTCCGGAGTATATCTGCTTCCCCACGCCTCAGCGGCTGGCAGCAGCCGACCCGCAGGCATTAAAAGCGTTAGGCATGCCGTTGAAACGGGCAGAGGCACTGATTCATCTGGCAAATGCGGCGCTGGAGGGCAGCTTACCAATGACAATTCCGGGCGATGTGGAGCAGGCGATGAAAACGCTGCAAACTTTTCCGGGTATCGGGCGCTGGACGGCGAATTATTTCGCTTTGCGTGGCTGGCAGGCGAAAGATGTTTTTCTGCCGGATGATTATCTGATTAAACAGCGATTTCCGGGGATGACACCGGCACAAATCCGCCGTTATGCCGAGCGCTGGAAGCCCTGGCGTTCTTATGCGCTGTTGCATATCTGGTATACGGAAGGCTGGCAACCAGACGGAACGGACGAATTGTAGGCCTGATGCGTCGCATCAGGCAATGGGCAAACGCTCCCTCAGTTAATCGCGAAATAACTGCTATTCACCAGCAAATCCAGCGGTTGGGCATCGGCAATCACATCACCATAAATCAGATCGACGCCGATGCCAGAAAGCGTATCCATCACTAAGGGTAAAACGACTGGCCCGGCGATGGTTTTCATCCCGAGTCGCTGAGCGTGCCCCTGAATAATCGTAATCAGCATCTCATCCATCAAATTACCCTGCACGTTGGCGCATAACTCACCGTCAAGTAGCAGGTAATCTGCCATATTCGCTTTCAGCGAGTTGAAGATTTGCAGATCGCGGCCCACCTGGCTGAGCACTATCCGACATCCCGCCAGCCGCAGTTTTTGCACGCTTTCTGCGTGATCTAAAATCGCGTCTGCCGGAATAATCAGATGTAATAACCGTGGTGGTAGAGGGCTATTTTCCAGCTGCTCAAGCAGATCATTCACCAGCGTGGCGCTACTCAAACCGGCAACGGAAAGGGGGAGGGCGATGCTTATGCCTTTACTGGCAACCGCTTTTGCGGCCAGCTGGAAAAATTCGTGGAATACCCGTCGGTCAAGAGCATGGCTAAGTGCCGGATCGCTGAAGCTACGACGAAATTTTTGTTCATCAATAATCTCGCCTTCGCAACTCCAGAGTTTAAGCGAAATCAGCCACAAATTACGCGCTTCCGGGATCCGCGGCGAAGCGACACCGTGGGCCATCATCATCAACTGATTCTCTTTAATCATCCGCCACTGTTCATCAAGCGACATCGCCGTCCGTTCGCTATGTGCGGCAGCTTGCTGTGGTTCGTAAACCGTCACCCGGCCCCGTCCACCATTTTTGGAGGCATAACAGGCGATATCAGCCTGCGACATCACTTCTGCCGCCTGATGATTGTTGTCATCAATCAAGGTAATCCCGGCACTGGCACCTACCCGATGCACACGGCCTTCCCATATAAAGTGATAGTCATTCACGGCACTGATAATGCGTGTAGCGATAAAACGCGCGCTTTCAACATTACAGTCTGGTAGCAGCAGACCAAATTCATCCCCACCGAGTCGCGCCAGCACGTCGCTGGAACGCAGCATACTCAGCATCAACGACGCCAGTTCGCGCAGCAAAGCGTCGCCCGCCGCATGCCCGGCGCTGTCATTCACCGCTTTAAAGCGATCAAGATCGATAAACACCAGGGCATGTCGCTGATGTGTACTGTTTACCGTTTGCAGCAGCATACGCAGTTGCTTCTCAAAACTGGCGCGATTGGCGAGATGCGTCAGTGCATCATGGGAGGCGCTGTAGCTCAGCTGGCGCAGCATTTTGCGTGATTCGGTAACGTCCTGAATCACCAGAACCGAACCAATATTGCTGCCGTCCAGAGTACTTAACGGCGTAATACTGTAATGCACGTCGTAGCTGCCGCCGCTCCGGCAGTGCAACACCACATCTTGTTCAATCGCGGAACGTGAGGTGTCGGCACTGTAAATGTTCTCCATCAGGGGACCATTGTCGCCAAAGGTAATATGCAACACCGTCAGGAGCGGAACACCTAATGCTTCTTCCTGCGTCCAGCCGCTCATCTTCTCCGCCACTGGATTCATAAAGGTAATTTTCATTGCCATATCAATACAGACCACGGCTTCGCCGATGGAGTCCAGCGTTATGTGCAGGCGCTCTTTTTCCTGAAACAATGCCTCGTTAAGCTGTTTAACCTCAGTCATATCCATATTAATGCCGAGCAGGCGTTCGACTTCGCCTTCTTTATTCAGTACCCGGTTGGCGAGGGCGCGGATATGGCGAATACCGTCTTTTACGGTAATGCGAAATTCCAGTTTAAAGGGCGAGCGTGATTGCAACGAATCACGAATCACTTTTTCGGCATGCTGGCGATCTTCCGGCAGCACGCACTCGTACCACACCTGCCAGTTCGGTTTGATATGTGGAGGAATTTCATACAGCTCGAACATTCGCTTATCCCAGCTAAAAATATTCGGCTTCAACTCCCACTCCCAGATGCCAATCCCGCCCGCTTCGTTAGCCAGCGTGATGCGCTCCATCAGTTGCTGATTCACCTGTTCGGTGCGTTTTAGCTCGTTAATGTCTTCAATCTGAGCGATAAAATAGAGCGGCGTGCCATCCGTGTGGCGCACCAGTGAGACGGCAAGCAACGCCCAGACAACATCGCCATTGCGGTTGTAGTAGCGTTTTTCCATTGAATAGGTGTTTATTTCACCGCTTATCAGCTTTTCAACCTGTTGGAGATCTTTATTGAGATCCTCCGGCCAGGTCAGTTGCTGAAAGGTGAGTCCGCGCAGCTCTTCCTGACTGTACCCGAGAAACTGGCAGAGCGCTTTGTTGGTTTGCAGCCATTGTCCCTCGGTGCCCACTAACGCCATACCGATAGCGGAATATTCCATGGCGTTCCGAAAACGGGTTTCGCTTTCGGAAATGTGTTTGCGTTCCGCACGAAAGGCATACATCACCATCGTCATGATGTTGGCGGGCAGCAGGATCAGCAAAAACGGTAGCCACGGCATATGGCTCATCAGGTATGTACGCGGCGTAGCAAGCAGGGAGGGATCCGCGGCCATCATCAGCGACACCATCATCACCGTGGTAAGGAAGATCAAAAAGGCTTCCATTCGTGGCAGGCGCACGGCGCTCCACATCAACAGCACAATAATGAAAGTAAAAGGCCACGGCAGGTACAACATAGAAAGCCAGCTTAACGTCAGCGTGATGGCTAACGTGAGCAGTGACTCAAAAAGTAACCGTGGGTTGCGATGGCGCAGCAGATAGTGTGGCTTAAATAACAATCCCAGCGGCACCAGTGCCAGAGCGCCGATGGATTCTGACAGTACCCATATCAAAAATGCCCTGAGAGGATCGTCTCCGGGCGTCAGCAGGACAACCAGAACACCCCCCAACAGAGGTGGAACAATGGCGCTGCCGAGTGCCAGACGCAGCCAGTCAGCCAGATTTTGCAAGGGGTTATACCACGGCAGCAATTTACGTAGCAGCACTGCCCCGACCACGGCTTCAACAATATTGATGGTCGTCCAGGTCATGTTCAGCGAGCTGGTGGAAAAAAGCAGGATGGATGCGGCGATATTTCCCAGCGAGCAGCTCAGCGCAATTCCCGGCCACATGCGCCCGGCATGGCGATAAAACGCCACCATCATGATGGACGTCGGGAACCACAGTGGGGCGAGTTGGGTGCCAAACTGCGAAAGCTCAAGCGAGAAAAGGGTAAAGATAAACGAGACTAAACCTAAACTGACCAGGTGAAGCAGCGGGTGGGGCAGGGCAATTAATACATGCTGTGATTGTTTGCTCATTACCGCTTTATCCGCAAGACCAGGTCGCCAGTATTCGTTTCTGTGTTTATGCTAGTACAAAAGTTTTACATTTTATATGCGAATTGCTCATAAAGTGACGTAAAGGCGGATAATTTGCGCAACTGCGTATAACATTTTTTACCTTACATAAAACTGATCAACGTAATTTGCCACCGGGAATTCTTTGTCAACAATTAACTCTGAGCGCGCGGCAACGCTATTCGACTGGTATCAGACGGATGAAATCCCTATAATTGCCGCGTTTGGCGCTTCGTCGCCCCCTTCCTAACATCCAGGTTAATCAGGTCGCTAAATATATGACTGATCAGTCTCATCAGTGCGTCATTATCGGTATCGCTGGCGCATCGGCTTCCGGCAAGAGTCTTATTGCCAGTACCCTTTATCGTGAATTACGTGAGCAAGTCGGTGATGAACACATCGGCGTAATTCCCGAAGACTGCTATTACAAAGATCAAAGCCATCTGTCGATGGAAGAACGCGTTAAGACCAACTACGACCATCCCAGCGCGATGGATCACAGCCTGTTGCTTGAGCATTTACAAGCGTTGAAACGCGGCTCGGCAATTGACCTGCCGGTTTACAGCTATGTTGAACATACGCGTATGAAAGAAACGGTGACGGTTGAGCCGAAGAAGGTCATCATTCTCGAAGGCATTTTGTTGCTGACGGATGCGCGTTTGCGTGACGAACTTAACTTCTCCATTTTCGTTGATACCCCGCTGGATATCTGCCTGATGCGCCGCATCAAGCGTGACGTTAACGAGCGTGGGCGTTCAATGGATTCCGTGATGGCGCAATATCAAAAAACCGTGCGCCCGATGTTCCTGCAATTCATTGAGCCTTCTAAACAATATGCGGACATTATCGTGCCGCGCGGCGGGAAAAACCGCATCGCGATCGATATATTGAAAGCGAAAATAAGTCAGTTCTTTGAATAAGCTTGATAAATTGTGTACCGTTCAGTGATAACCTGGTATGCCCTTGACGTAATTGGCGTTAAGGGAGTGATGCGCGAAAGGAGAAAATGCCATGCGTCTGTGTGACCGAGATATTGAAGCCTGGCTTGATGAAGGCCGTTTGTCGATCAACCCACGTCCGCCAGTGGAGCGTATTAACGGCGCGACGGTGGATGTACGCCTGGGCAATAAATTTCGTACCTTCCGTGGTCACACGGCAGCGTTTATCGATCTGAGCGGTCCCAAAGATGAAGTGAGCGCCGCGCTTGACCGCGTGATGAGCGATGAGATCGTTCTCGACGAGGGCGAGGCGTTCTATCTTCACCCAGGAGAGCTGGCGCTGGCGGTGACGCTGGAGTCGGTGACGCTGCCAGCCGATCTGGTGGGCTGGCTGGACGGGCGTTCCTCTTTGGCGCGTCTGGGGCTGATGGTGCACGTCACCGCGCACCGTATCGATCCGGGCTGGTCTGGTTGCATTGTGCTGGAGTTCTACAACTCCGGTAAGCTGCCGCTGGCGCTGCGTCCGGGCATGTTAATTGGTGCGCTGAGCTTTGAGCCGCTTTCCGGCCCGGCGGCGCGACCTTACAACCGCCGTGAAGATGCGAAATATCGCAACCAGCAGGGCGCGGTAGCCAGCCGAATCGATAAAGACTAATTCAGGCCCATTGAGGATACCATGAGACGATTTCTGACGACGCTGATGATACTCCTGGTCGTGCTGGTGGCCGGGTTATCTGCGTTAGTGTTGCTGGTGAATCCGAATGATTTCCGCGACTATATGGTCAAGCAAGTTGCTGCACGTAGCGGTTATCAATTGCAGCTCGACGGGCCACTGCGTTGGCACGTCTGGCCGCAGCTTAGTATCCTCTCCGGGCGAATGTCTCTCACCGCCCAGGGCGCAAGCCAGCCACTGGTTCGCGCCGACAACATGCGTCTGGACGTGGCGCTTTTACCACTACTGAGTCATCAACTGAGCGTTAAGCAGGTGATGCTAAAAGGGGCAGTGATTCAACTGACGCCGCAGACGGAAGCGGTGCGCAGTGAAGACGCTCCGGTTGCACCGCGCGACAATACCTTGCCGGATCTGTCAGACGATCGCGGATGGTCGTTTGATATATCCAGTCTTAAGGTGGCGGACAGCGTGCTGGTGTTCCAGCATGAAGATGACGAGCAGGTGACAATCCGCAATATTCGCCTGCAAATGGAACAAGATCCCCAACATCGTGGCTCATTTGAGTTCTCCGGGCGGGTTAATCGCGATCAGCGCGATCTCACGATATCCCTTAACGGTACGGTAGATGCTTCTGATTATCCGCATGATTTAACGGCGGCTATTGAACAAATTAACTGGCAGTTGCAGGGTGCAGATTTACCAAAACAAGGTATTCAGGGGCAGGGGAGTTTCCAGGCCCAGTGGCAGGAGTCACATAAACGCCTTTCATTTAACCAAATCAGCTTGACCGCCAATGACAGCACGCTGAGCGGGCAAGCACAGGTCACGCTGACAGAGAAACCTGAATGGCAGCTGAGACTGCAATTCCCGCAACTGAATCTTGACAACCTCATCCCGCTTAATGAAACAGCGAATGGTGAAAACGGTGCCGCGCAGCAGGGGCAGAGCCAATCAACATTGCCGCGCCCGGTCATTTCTTCGCGTATTGATGAACCGGCATATCAGGGACTGCAAGGCTTTACGGCTGATATTTTGTTGCAGGCCAGTAACGTGCGCTGGCGCGGAATGAATTTTACAGATGTTGCCACGCAAATGACCAACAAGTCGGGTTTGCTGGAAATTACTCAACTGCAGGGCAAGCTTAACGGTGGACAGGTTTCACTGCCGGGCACGCTGGACGCGACATCAATAAATCCGCGGATAAACTTCCAGCCACGGCTGGAAAACGTTGAGATTGGTACCATTCTGAAGGCGTTTAACTATCCGATTTCGTTGACCGGAAAAATGTCACTGGCTGGTGATTTCTCCGGTGCTGACATAGATGCCGACGCATTCCGCCACAACTGGCAAGGACAGGCACATGTCAAAATGACCGACACGCGCATGGAAGGGATGAACTTCCAGCAGATGATTCAGCAAGCGGTAGAGCGTAATGGCGGTGATGTGAAGGCCGCTGAAAACTTTGATAACGTGACGCGGCTTGACCGCTTTACCACCGATTTGACGTTGAAGGATGGCGTCGTGACGTTAAACGACATGCAAGGTCAATCGCCTGTGCTGGCGCTGACAGGGGAAGGCATGTTGAATCTGGCAGATCAAACCTGCGACACCCAGTTTGATATTCGGGTCGTGGGTGGCTGGAACGGGGAAAGTAAACTGATTGATTTCCTGAAAGAAACGCCAGTACCGCTGCGGGTTTATGGCAACTGGCAGCAACTCAATTACAGCCTGCAAGTGGATCAGTTACTGCGCAAACATCTACAGGACGAAGCGAAACGTCGCCTGAATGACTGGGCCGAGCGGAATAAAGATTCCCGCAATGGCAAGGATGTGAAGAAGTTGCTGGAGAAGATGTAGGTTACCAGGTGACCAGTCCTGTAGGCCTGATAAGACGCGTAAAGCGTCGTATCAGGCGTTCGTGGCGGCATCATTATATTCTGAATATGTAAGATCGAAGGCTGTTCCGTTCACTTGATGTTCCTCGCTACTATGGAACGCTCAAGCCGGTGAACGTGCCAGGGTGGCTCAATCGCCACCACCCTGGCAACCCGGGCTCCCGGCGGTAAATCGCCGCTGGCGCGGTTCCCTCATCTTATTCCTTTCGGCTATTGGGTAAAATGGCCGATACCATCACACCTCGTACTCCATCTCGCCATCTTTACGCAGTGGAATAATCTGCACTTTCTGCACGCGATGGCTTTCCACCTGCAACGTTTTAAGCAAATAATCCCCCACCTGAACTTCTTCGCCAGGTTTTGGAATACGCTGTAAATATTCCATCAACAGCCCGGCAATGGTGTGATATTCACGTTTTTCATCCAGCGGCAGCGGCACATATTGCACCAGATCCTCCAGCGGCATATGACCATTCGCCGTCCAGGAACCGTCCGCATTCTTCTGAATATCATGGCGGGCGTCGATCTCTTCCACTTCGTTCGGTAAGTTACCGGCAATGGTTTCAGTGACGTCACTTAATGTCACAATCCCTTCCACCGAGCCAAACTCATCCACCACAAAAGCAAAGTGCGTGCGGGCATTACGGAACTGCTCCAGGGCAGGTAACAACGGCAAGGTTTCCGGGAACACCAGCGGCTGGCGAATCAACACCCGCAGGTTGAGCGGTTCGCCGCGCAGAGACTGTTGTAGCAGGTCGATAACGTGAACAACACCGAGCAAATCTTCTGCGTCATCACCGTCGGTAACCACCAGCCGCGTATGCTGATTTCGCTCCAGTAACTGGCGGATCTCGTCTTCCGGCGCGTTGAGATCGATATGCTCAATATCGTGGCGCGACGTCATAATGCTGCTGACGGTACGCTGGTTAAGATTAAGTACCCGCTCAATCATCCGCCGTTCCTGCGGATTAAAGATCTGCTGGTTACCATGATCCACCAGCATGGACGCGGTTTCGGCGTCCAGTTCCGCATCTTCTTTTTGCCCGCTAAGCAGGCGCATTACCGCTTCGGTAGTCCGCTGGCGCAGCGTCTGGTTAGCGGAAAGAAAACGTCGCCGGTTAAAGATAGCCAACTGATTGAGCGCCTCGATCATCACCGAGAAACCAATGGCAGCGTACAGGTAGCCTTTCGGAATGACGAAGCCGAAACCTTCTGCCACCAGGCTAAAGCCAATCATCAGCAGGAAGCTTAAGCAGAGAATAACGATGGTCGGGTGGCTATTAACGAACTGGGTTAACGGCTTGCTTGCCATCAACATCAGGCTGATAGCGATAACCACGGCGGCCATCATGACCAGTAAATGGTCGACCATCCCGACGGCGGTAATCACCGAGTCGAGTGAGAAGATGGCGTCCAGTACCACAATTTGTGTCACCACCCCCCAGAACTTCGCACCTTTGCGTTGTGTGGGATTATTGCTGTCTTTCCCTTCCAGCCGTTCGTTCAGCTCCATCGTGGCTTTGAACAACAGGAAGAAACCACCAAACAGCATGATTAAGTCGCGGGCGCTAAAGGTAAACGAGCGGAAGCTGAACAGCGGTTGAGTCAGGGTGACCAGCCAGGAGATTGACGCCAGCAGTAACAGGCGCATTAACATCGCCAGCAGCAGCCCGGTAACCCGTGCGCGGTCGCGCTGCTTCGGCGGTAGTTTTTCGGCGAGGATGGCAATAAAGACCAGGTTATCAATGCCGAGGACCAGTTCGATCACAATCAGCGTGATTAACCCGGCCCAGATAGACGGATCGGCAATCCATTCCATAGTAAGTACAAAACCTATTCGTTGTATGACAAATGTCACAATTCGATCATGGATAAATCGGGGCAAAAATGCAATGTTGCAGCACTATTTATCTCATATTATTTGAGGGTAATAACCTCACATTATCCCTGAATTAAAAGTGGTAATAATAAAGCATTATCTAAGAAATATCGCATGTGGAGACGCAATATTAAATATTGTCAACCTAAAGAAACTCCTAAAAACCATATTGAATGACACTTAATATAATTCTTAAAAATAGCCAATTGCCGAATTGTTACCTTGCCTGCTATTCCGTTAGCTGTAACACTTCCTCCTGCATTATTGGAGAGCCAATATTCAATTACCATAATGTCACCTTATATTCGGAAGTTAATTTCCGCAATAACCCTTTCTCATCAACGATTGTATGCGGAGAGGGTTTGAAAAATTAAGCTAAATCAGTGTATTGGTAGCTAAAAAGCCAGGGGCGGTAGCGTGTCTGGATGCCTGAAAGACCAGTCTGAATTATTCTGTCAATAGCCTGCGGATGAAATCAATTTTTTTAGGACTGATGCCAGTTAAATTTTTATTCAATTAACTGCAAGGTAAATGTGCATGGCGACATTGCTATTAATAGTGCACAGGATAATTACTCTGCCAAAGTGATAAATAAACAATGATGAAATCCAAAATGAAATTGATGCCATTATTGGTGTCAGTAACCTTGATAAGCGGTTGCACAGTACTTCCGGGCAGCAATATGTCGACGATGGGCAAAGACGTCATCAAACAGCAGGACGCTGATTTCGATCTCGACAAAATGGTGAATGTTTATCCGCTGACCCCGCGCCTGATTGACCAATTACGCCCACGCCCGAATGTAGCGCGCCCCAATATGACGCTGGAAAGCGAGATCGCGAATTATCAGTATCGCGTCGGGCCGGGGGACGTTCTGAATGTCACCGTCTGGGATCACCCGGAACTCACCACGCCAGCCGGTCAGTACCGCAGCTCCAGCGACACCGGCAACTGGGTACAGCCTGACGGCACTATGTTTTACCCGTATATCGGCAAGGTTCACGTAGTCGGGAAAACGCTCGCTGAAATCCGCAGTGATATTACCGGGCGCTTAGCGACGTACATCGCTGACCCGCAGGTGGACGTTAATATCGCCGCCTTCCGCTCACAAAAGGCCTATATCTCAGGTCAGGTGAATAAATCCGGTCAACAGGCGATCACCAACGTACCACTGACCATTCTCGATGCCATCAACGCCGCAGGTGGCCTGACCGACACCGCTGACTGGCGCAACGTGGTGCTAACACACAATGGTCGTGAAGAACGCATTTCTTTGCAGGCGCTGATGCAAAACGGCGACCTCAATCAGAACCGACTGCTTTATCCCGGCGATATTCTCTACGTGCCCCGTAATGATGATCTGAAAGTATTTGTGATGGGTGAAGTGAAGAAACAGAGCACCCTGAAAATGGACTTTAGCGGCATGACCCTGACTGAAGCCCTGGGTAATGCTGAAGGTATCGACATGACCACCTCCAACGCCAGCGGCATCTTTGTCATTCGTCCGCTGAAAGGCGAGGGCGGGCGTAACGGCAAGATTGCCAATATCTACCAGCTGGATATGTCCGATGCGACGTCGCTGGTGATGGCGACAGAATTCCGCCTGCAACCTTATGACGTGGTGTATGTCACCACCGCCCCGGTTTCCCGCTGGAACCGTCTGATCAATCAGTTGCTGCCAACTATTAGCGGTGTCCGTTACATGACGGATACAGCCAGCGACATTCATAACTGGTAATCGTCATGTTTAACAACATCTTAGTTGTCTGTGTCGGCAATATTTGCCGTTCCCCGACGGCGGAACGCTTACTGCAACGTTATCACCCGGAGCTGAAAGTGGAGTCCGCTGGACTCGGCGCGCTGGTCGGTAAGGGCGCTGATCCTACCGCTATCAGCGTCGCCGCAGAACATCAACTGTCTCTGGAAGGTCACTGTGCACGGCAAATCAGCCGCCGCCTGTGTCGCAACTATGACCTGATTTTGACCATGGAAAAGCGCCATATCGAACGCTTATGCGAGATGGCACCTGAGATGCGCGGCAAAGTGATGCTGTTTGGTCACTGGGATAACGAATGTGAAATCCCCGATCCGTATCGCAAAAGCCGGGAAACGTTTGCAGCGGTGTACACATTACTTGAACGGTCTGCCCGCCAGTGGGCGCAGGCATTGAACGCAGAGCAGGTATAAGAATGACAGAAAAAGTAAAACAACATGCCGCTCCGGTAACGGGCAGTGATGAAATCGATATTGGTCGCCTGGTCGGCACCGTCATTGAAGCGCGCTGGTGGGTGATTGGCATCACCGCTGTATTTGCCCTCTGTGCTGTGGTTTACACTTTCTTCGCCACGCCGATTTATAGTGCCGACGCACTGGTACAAATCGAACAAAACAGCGGCAATTCGTTAGTGCAGGACATTGGCTCGGCATTAGCCAACAAACCGCCTGCATCGGACGCCGAGATCCAGTTGATTCGTTCGCGTCTGGTGCTTGGTAAAACGGTGGACGATCTAGACCTCGATATTGCGGTGAGCAAAAACACGTTCCCGATTTTCGGTGCGGGCTGGGATCGTTTGATGGGACGTCAGAACGAGACGGTGAAAGTGACCACCTTTAACCGCCCGAAAGAGATGGCGGACCAGGTGTTTACGCTTAATGTGCTGGACAATAAAAACTACACCCTGAGCAGTGATGGCGGCTTTAGCGCCCGTGGGCAAGCGGGCCAGATGCTGAAAAAAGAAGGCGTCACGCTAATGGTTGAAGCCATTCACGCCCGCCCGGGCAGTGAGTTTACCGTCACCAAATACTCCACGCTGGGGATGATCAATCAACTGCAAAACAGCCTGACGGTAACGGAGAACGGCAAAGACGCAGGCGTACTGAGCCTGACTTATACCGGTGAAGATCGTGAACAGATCCGCGACATTCTTAACAGCATCGCCCGTAACTATCAGGAACAAAATATTGAGCGCAAATCGGCGGAAGCGTCGAAAAGCCTCGCTTTCCTCGCGCAACAGTTACCGGAAGTACGTAGCCGCCTCGATGTTGCCGAAAACAAACTGAATGCCTTCCGTCAGGATAAAGATTCTGTTGATCTGCCGCTGGAAGCGAAAGCGGTGCTCGATTCGATGGTGAACATCGACGCGCAGTTGAACGAACTGACCTTTAAAGAGGCGGAAATCTCCAAGCTGTACACCAAAGTTCACCCGGCGTACCGCACGCTGCTGGAGAAACGTCAGGCGCTGGAAGAAGAGAAAGCCAAACTTAACGGTCGCGTAACGGCGATGCCGAAAACCCAGCAGGAGATTGTCCGTCTGACCCGCGATGTCGAGTCTGGTCAGCAGGTCTATATGCAACTGCTGAATAAAGAGCAGGAGCTGAAAATCACCGAAGCCAGCACCGTCGGCGATGTGCGCATTGTTGACCCGGCAATCACCCAGCCTGGCGTGCTAAAACCGAAGAAAGGGCTGATTATCCTCGGCGCGATTATCCTTGGCCTGATGCTCTCTATCGTGGGTGTGCTGCTGCGCTCGTTGTTTAATCGCGGCATCGAAAGCCCGCAAGTGCTGGAAGAACACGGAATCAGCGTCTATGCCAGCATCCCGCTGTCGGAGTGGCAGAAAGCGCGCGATAGCGTCAAAACCATCAAAGGGGTTAAACGCTATAAACAGAGCCAGCTACTGGCAGTGGGGAATCCAACCGATCTGGCGATTGAAGCCATCCGTAGTCTGCGTACCAGTCTGCACTTCGCGATGATGCAGGCGCAGAACAATGTGTTGATGATGACCGGGGTTAGCCCGTCAATTGGTAAAACCTTTGTCTGCGCCAACCTGGCGGCGGTGATCAGCCAGACCAATAAACGGGTGTTGTTGATCGACTGTGATATGCGCAAAGGCTACACCCACGAGCTGTTGGGCACCAATAACGTCAATGGTCTGTCGGAAATTCTGATTGGTCAGGGCGATATTACTACCGCTGCTAAACCGACCTCTATTGCCAAATTTGACCTGATCCCGCGCGGTCAGGTGCCGCCAAATCCTTCTGAGCTGTTGATGAGCGAACGCTTTGCCGAACTGGTGAACTGGGCGAGTAAAAACTATGACCTGGTGTTGATTGATACGCCGCCGATTCTGGCAGTGACCGATGCCGCAATTGTTGGTCGTCATGTCGGAACCACGTTAATGGTGGCGCGTTATGCGGTCAACACATTGAAAGAAGTGGAAACCAGTCTGAGCCGCTTTGAGCAAAACGGTATTCCGGTGAAAGGGGTGATTCTGAACTCCATCTTCCGCCGCGCCAGCGCGTATCAGGATTATGGCTATTACGAATACGAATATAAGTCGGATGCGAAATAACGACATCCGCTGTCGGATGCGATGCTGACGCATCTTATCCGACCTACCTTCACGCCGCATCCGGCAAGCAAACCAGCTCCGTAGGCCGGATAAGGCGCTCACGCCGCATCCGGCAACAGAACCCGTAAACAAGCTTATAAACCGGCAGAATATCTCGACACTCCGGGAGAACAACCTATGAAAGACAATCCGCTGATTTCAATCTATATGCCGACCTGGAACCGCCAACAACTGGCGATTCGGGCGATAAAATCGGTCCTGCGCCAGGACTACAGCAACTGGGAGATGATCATCGTGGATGATTGCTCCACCTGCTGGGAACAACTGCAACAGTATGTCACCGCCCTCAACGATCCGCGTATTACCTACATTCACAACGACATTAACAGCGGGGCGTGCGCGGTACGTAACCAGGCGATTATGCTGGCGCAAGGGGAATACATTACCGGGATCGATGACGATGATGAATGGACGCCCAACCGCCTGAGCGTCTTCCTCGCCCATAAACAGCAACTGGTCACTCACGCCTTTTTGTACGCTAACGACTACGTATGCCAGGGAGAAGTTTATTCCCAACCAGCAAGCTTACCACTGTATCCCAAATCGCCGTACTCACGCCGCCTGTTCTATAAACGCAATATCATTGGCAATCAGGTTTTTACCTGGGCGTGGCGTTTCAAAGAGTGCTTGTTCGATACCGAACTGAAAGCAGCACAGGATTACGACATCTTCCTGCGGATGGTGGTGGAGTATGGCGAACCGTGGAAAGTGGAAGAGGCGACGCAGATCCTGCATATCAATCACGGTGAAATGCAGATCACCTCGTCACCGAAAAAATTCTCCGGGTACTTCCACTTTTACCGCAAGCACAAAGATAAATTTGACCGCGCAAGCAAAAAATATCAGCTGTTTACCCTCTACCAGATCCGCAATAAACGTATGACCTGGCGCACTTTGCTGACGCTGCTGTCGGTGCGTAACGGCAAACGTCTGGCTGATGGTATTCGGGGGCGCTAAAGATGCTGGAAGATCTGCGTGCCAACAGCTGGAGTTTACGCCCGTGCTGCATGGTTCTTGCCTATCGTGTTGCTCATTTTTGTTCGGTGTGGCGCAAAAAGAACGTCCTCAACAATCTGTGGGCGGCCCCGCTGCTGGTGCTGTATCGCATTATCACCGAATGCTTTTTCGGTTATGAAATCCAGGCCGCCGCGACCATTGGCCGCCGCTTTACTATCCATCACGGTTACGCCGTAGTGATCAATAAAAACGTGGTAGCGGGGGATGATTTCACCATTCGCCACGGCGTCACTATCGGCAATCGGGGTGCCGATAACATGGCATGTCCACACATTGGCAACGGCGTCGAACTCGGTGCCAACGTCATTATTCTTGGTGATATCACGCTTGGTAACAACGTCACCGTGGGTGCGGGCAGCGTGGTGCTCGACTCTGTCCCGGACAACGCGCTGGTGGTGGGAGAAAAAGCGCGAGTGAAGGTAATTAAATGAATGTTTTGCAATTTAATGTGCGACTGGCGGAAGGCGGGGCAGCAGGTGTGGCGTTAGATCTCCATCAGCGTGCGCTGCAACAGGGGCTGGCGTCACATTTTGTCTACGGTTACGGCAAAGGCGGCAAAGAGAGCGTCAGCCATCAAAACTATCCGCAGGTAATCAAACATACGCCGCGGATGACCGCGATGGCGAACATTGCACTGTTTCGTCTGTTTAATCGCGATCTGTTTGGCAATTTCAATGAGTTATATCGCACAATTACTCGCACCCCGGGGCCGGTGGTTCTGCATTTTCATGTGCTGCACAGCTACTGGTTGAATCTTAACAGCGTGGTGCGCTTTTGCGAAAAAGTGAAAAACCATAAACCGGATGTCACCCTGGTCTGGACGCTGCACGACCACTGGAGCGTTACCGGACGCTGCGCCTTTACCGACGGTTGCGAAGGCTGGAAAACGGGCTGCCAGAAATGCCCGACCTTAAATAACTATCCGCCGGTGAAGATTGATCGCGCGCACCAGCTGGTGGCGGGCAAACGGCAGTTATTCCGCGAGATGCTGGCGCTGGGCTGTCAGTTTATTTCCCCCAGCCAGCATGTGGCTGACGCTTTCAATAGTCTGTACGGGCCAGGGCGTTGCCGGATTATCAATAATGGCATTGATATGGCAACCGAAGCGATTCTGGCGGACTTGCCTCCGGTGCGCGAAACTCAGGGCAAGCCGAAAATCGCGGTGGTGGCGCATGACCTGCGTTACGACGGCAAAACTAACCAGCAACTGGTGCGTGAGATGATGGCGCTGGGCGACAAAATCGAACTGCATACCTTTGGTAAGTTCTCGCCGTTCACCGCTGGCAACGTGGTTAATCACGGCTTTGAAACTGACAAGCGCAAGTTGATGAGCGCGCTCAATCAGATGGATGCGCTGGTGTTCAGTTCTCGCGTCGATAACTACCCGCTGATTTTGTGTGAGGCGCTATCGATTGGTGTGCCGGTGATCGCCACCCATAGCGATGCGGCGCGGGAAGTGCTGCAAAAATCCGGTGGTAAAACCGTCAGTGAAGAAGAGGTGCTGCAACTGGTGCAGTTAAGCAAACCGGAAATCGCGCAGGCGATATTTGGTACCACGCTGGCTGAGTTCAGCCAACGCAGCCGCGCGGCCTACAGTGGACAACAGATGCTGGAGGAGTATGTCAACTTCTATCAGAATCTGTAGCTACCTGCTGCTGCCGCTGATCTACCTGCTGGTTAACGTCAAAATCGCCCAGCTTGGCGAAAGTTTCCCCATCACTATCGTCACTTTTTTACCTGTCTTGTTACTGCTGTTTTTAGAACGCATCAGCGTTAAAAAATTGATGATTGCCTTAGGGATTGGTGCGGGACTCACGGCGTTTAACTATCTGTTTGGTCAGTCGCTGGATGCCAGTAAATACGTCACATCAACCATGCTGTTTGTCTATATTGTGATCATTATTGGCATGGTGTGGAGTATTCGTTTTAAAACAATTTCGCCACACAACCATCGCAAGATATTAGGTTTCTTTTATCTGGTGGTCGGGCTGGTGGTGGCGCTGGCGGCGGTGGAGATGGCGCAAATTATCCTCATCGGCGGCAGCAGTATTATGGAGTCGATTTCGAAATATCTGATTTACAGCAACAGCTATGTACTGAATTTCATTAAATTCGGCGGCAAGCGCACGACAGCACTTTATTTCGAACCGGCATTTTTCGCTCTGGCATTAATCTCAATTTGGCTCAGCATCAAACAGTTTGGTATCAAAACGCCTAAAACAGATGCTATGATTCTCGCAGGGATAATATTATCCGGATCGTTTTCAGGGGTTATGACCTTTATCCTGTTTTATTTGCTGGAGTGGGCATTTCAATATCTGAATAAAGAGGCGATTAAGAAAAAGTTACCGTTAGTATTGATTTCTCTGGCTGTATTCCTGGTTGGTGTGGTAATCGCGTTTCCTTATATTTCCACCCGTCTGGGCGATTTAGGTACGGAAGGATCGTCATCATATTATCGTATTGTCGGTCCGCTGGTGATGGTCGGTTATTCTTTGACCCATATTGACGGTGTAGTCAGATTTGGCTCACTTTATGAGTATGTCGCATCATTCGGAATATTTAACGGTGCGGATGTCGGAAAAACCATAGACAATGGTTTGTATCTGCTGATTATTTATTTTTCCTGGTTCGCAGTGTTTTTATCGCTGTGGTACATGGGGAAAGTGATAAAAATGATGATCAACGCTTTTGGTGATAACCGCAATTTTCGCGTGCAATTATATCTTTTCACTCCGGTATCGCTGTTTTTTACCGGTTCGATATTTAGCCCGGAATATGCATTTTTAATCGTCTGTCCGTTTATTTTGCGAAAAGCGTTAAATATTACGAGGTAAGAATAAGAACATGTTGCTTAGCATAATCACTGTCGCGTTTCGTAACCTCGAAGGGATAGTCAAAACACATGCCTCGCTGGCGCATCTGGCGCAGGCGGAAGATATCAGCTTCGAATGGATTGTTGTCGATGGCGGTTCCAACGACGGCACCCGTGAGTATCTGGAAAATCTCAATGGTATCTTTAACCTACGCTTTGTCAGCGAGCCAGATAACGGTATCTACGACGCCATGAACAAAGGCATTGCGATGGCACAAGGCAAGTTCGCGTTGTTTCTCAACTCGGGCGATATTTTTCATCAGGATGCCGCAAATTTTGTCCGTAAGTTAAAAATGCAAAAAGATAACGTGATGATCACCGGCGATGCGCTGCTGGATTTTGGCGACGGGCATAAAATTAAGCGTAGTGCTAAACCGGGTTGGTATATTTATCACAGCCTGCCCGCCAGCCATCAGGCGATATTTTTCCCGGTATCCGGTTTGAAAAAATGGCGTTATGACCTTGAATATAAAGTTTCTTCTGATTACGCGCTGGCAGCCAAAATGTATAAAGCCGGTTATGCATTTAAAAAACTCAATGGCCTGGTGTCTGAATTTTCTATGGGTGGGGTATCAACCACCAATAATATGGAATTGTGTGCTGACGCCAAAAAAGTCCAACGGCAGATATTACATGTGCCTGGCTTCTGGGCAGAATTATCCTGGCATTTACGCCAACGTACTACCTCAAAGACGAAAGCCTTATATAACAAAAGCTGAATATAAGGGAAAACGATGCAAGATTTAAGCGGTTTCTCGGTGCCGAAAGGGTTCCGGGGCGGCAACGCTATTAAAGTGCAATTATGGTGGGCAGTACAGGCAACAATATTTGCCTGGTCGCCACAAGTATTGTATCGCTGGCGGGCTTTTTTATTACGTTTATTCGGCGCAAAAATAGGAAAAAACGTAGTTATTCGTCCGTCAGTAAAAATTACCTATCCGTGGAAATTAACCTTAGGTGATTACGCGTGGGTCGGCGATGACGTCAATTTATATACCCTCGGTGAAATAACCATTGGCGCACATTCGGTGATATCGCAAAAAAGTTATTTATGCACCGGTAGCCACGACCATGCAAGTCAACATTTCACCATTAACGCCACGCCTATTGTGATTGGCGAGAAATGCTGGCTGGCGACAGATGTTTTTGTTGCCCCTGGCGTCACGATCGGCGACGGCACCGTCGTGGGTGCACGAAGCAGTGTTTTTAAATCGCTTCCGGCAAATGTGGTTTGCCGGGGGAATCCCGCAGTGGTGATACGCGAACGCGTTGAAACTGAATAAATTCAAAAAATACAGAGGAATAAGACATGTCAAAAGTCGCTCTCATCACCGGTGTAACCGGACAAGACGGTTCTTACCTGGCAGAGTTTCTGCTGGAAAAAGGTTACGAGGTGCATGGTATTAAGCGTCGTGCATCGTCATTCAACACCGAGCGCGTGGATCACATTTATCAGGATCCGCACACCTGCAACCCGAAATTCCATCTGCATTATGGCGACCTGAGTGATACCTCCAACCTGACGCGCATTTTGCGTGAAGTGCAGCCGGATGAAGTGTACAACCTGGGCGCAATGAGCCACGTTGCGGTTTCTTTTGAGTCACCGGAATATACCGCTGACGTCGACGCGATGGGTACGCTGCGCCTGCTGGAGGCGATCCGCTTCCTCGGTCTGGAAAAGAAAACCCGTTTCTATCAGGCTTCCACCTCTGAACTGTACGGTCTGGTGCAGGAAATTCCGCAGAAAGAAACCACGCCGTTCTACCCGCGATCTCCGTATGCGGTCGCCAAACTGTACGCCTACTGGATCACCGTTAACTACCGCGAATCCTACGGCATGTACGCTTGTAACGGAATTCTCTTCAACCATGAATCCCCGCGCCGCGGCGAAACCTTCGTTACCCGCAAAATCACCCGCGCAATCGCCAACATCGCCCAGGGGCTGGAGTCGTGCCTGTACCTCGGCAATATGGATTCCCTGCGTGACTGGGGCCACGCCAAAGACTACGTAAAAATGCAGTGGATGATGCTGCAACAGGAACAGCCGGAAGATTTCGTTATCGCGACCGGCGTTCAGTACTCCGTGCGTCAGTTCGTGGAAATGGCAGCGGCACAGCTGGGCATCAAACTGCGCTTTGAAGGCACGGGTGTTGAAGAGAAGGGCATTGTGGTTTCCGTCACCGGGCATGACGCGCCGGGCGTTAAACCGGGTGATGTGATTATCGCCGTTGATCCGCGTTACTTCCGTCCGGCTGAAGTTGAAACGCTGCTCGGCGACCCGACCAAAGCGCACGAAAAACTGGGCTGGAAACCGGAAATCACCCTCAGAGAGATGGTGTCTGAAATGGTGGCTAATGACCTCGAAGCGGCGAAAAAACACTCTCTGCTGAAATCTCACGGCTACGACGTGGCGATCGCGCTGGAGTCATAAGCATGAGTAGACAACGCATTTTTATCGCTGGCCATCGCGGAATGGTCGGTTCTGCCATCAGGCGGCAGCTCGAACAGCGCGGTGATGTGGAACTGGTATTACGCACCCGCGACGAGCTGAACCTGCTGGACAGCCGCGCGGTGCATGATTTCTTTGCCAGCGAACGCATTGACCAGGTCTATCTGGCGGCGGCGAAAGTGGGCGGCATTGTTGCCAACAACACCTATCCGGCGGATTTCATCTACCAGAACATGATGATTGAGAGCAACATCATTCACGCCGCGCATCAGAACGACGTGAACAAACTGCTGTTTCTCGGATCGTCCTGTATCTACCCGAAACTGGCAAAACAGCCGATGGCAGAAAGCGAGCTGTTGCAGGGCACGCTGGAGCCGACTAACGAGCCTTATGCCATTGCCAAAATCGCCGGGATCAAACTGTGCGAATCTTACAACCGCCAGTATGGACGCGATTACCGCTCGGTCATGCCAACCAACCTGTACGGGCCACACGACAACTTCCATCCGAGTAACTCGCATGTGATCCCAGCATTGCTGCGTCGCTTCCACGAGGCGACGGCACAGAATGCACCGGACGTGGTGGTGTGGGGCAGCGGTACACCGATGCGTGAATTTCTGCACGTCGATGATATGGCGGCGGCAAGCATTCATGTGATGGAGCTGGCGCACGAAGTCTGGCTGGAAAACACCCAGCCGATGTTGTCGCACATTAACGTCGGTACGGGCGTTGACTGCACTATCCGCGAGCTGGCGCAAACCATCGCCAAAGTGGTGGGTTACAAAGGTCGGGTGGTTTTTGATGCCAGTAAACCGGATGGTACGCCGCGCAAACTGCTGGATGTGACGCGCCTGCATCAGCTTGGCTGGTATCACGAAATCTCACTGGAAGCGGGGCTTGCCAGCACTTACCAGTGGTTCCTTGAGAATCAAGACCGCTTTCGGGGGTAATGATGTTTTTACGTCAGGAAGACTTTGCCACGGTAGTGCGCTCCACCCCGCTTGTCTCTCTCGACTTTATTGTCGAGAACAGTCGCGGCGAGTTTCTGCTTGGCAAAAGAACCAACCGCCCGGCGCAGGGTTACTGGTTTGTGCCGGGAGGGCGCGTGCAGAAAGACGAAACGCTGGAAGCCGCATTTGAGCGGCTGACGATGGCGGAACTGGGGCTGCGTCTGCCGATAACAGCAGGCCAGTTTTACGGTGTCTGGCAGCACTTTTATGACGATAACTTCTCCGGCATGGATTTCACCACTCACTATGTGGTGCTCGGTTTTCGCTTCAGAGTATCGGAAGAAGAGCTGTTACTGCCGGATGAGCAGCATGACGATTACCGCTGGCTGACGCCGGATGCACTGCTCGCCAGTGACAATGTTCACGCTAACAGCCGCGCCTATTTTCTCGCTGAGAAGCGTGCCGGAGTACCCGGATTATGAAAATACTGGTCTACGGCATTAACTACTCGCCGGAGTTAACCGGCATCGGCAAATACACCGGCGAGATGGTGGAATGGCTGGCGGCACAAGGTCATGAGGTGCGGGTCATTACCGCACCGCCTTACTACCCGCAGTGGCAGGTGGGTGAGAACTATTCCGCCTGGCGGTACAAACGAGAAGAGGGGGCCGCCACGGTGTGGCGCTGCCCGCTGTACGTGCCAAAACAGCCGAGCACCCTGAAACGCCTGTTGCATCTCAGCAGTTTTGCCGTCAGCAGTTTCTTTCCTCTGATGGCGCAACGTCGCTGGAAGCCGGATCGCATTATTGGCGTGGTGCCAACGCTGTTTTGCACGCCGGGAATGCGCCTGCTGGCGAAACTCTCTGGCGCGCGTACCGTGCTGCATATTCAGGATTACGAAGTGGACGCCATGCTGGGGCTGGGCCTTGCCGGAAAAGGCAAAGGCGGCAAAGTGGCACAGCTGGCGACGGCGTTCGAACGTAGCGGACTGCATAACGTCGATAACGTCTCCACGATTTCGCGTTCGATGATGAATAAAGCCATCGAAAAAGGCGTGGCGGCAGAAAACGTCATCTTCTTCCCCAACTGGTCAGAAATTGCCCGTTTTCAGCATGTTGCAGATGCCGATGTTGATGCCCTTCGTAACCAGCTTGGCCTGCCGGATAACAAAAAAATCATTCTTTACTCCGGCAATATTGGTGAAAAGCAGGGGCTGGAAAACGTTATTGAAGCTGCCGATCGCCTGCGCGATGAACCGCTGATTTTTGCCATTGTCGGGCAGGGCGGCGGCAAAGCGCGGCTGGAAAAAATGGCGCAGCAGCGTGGACTGCGCAACATGCAATTTTTTCCGCTGCAATCGTATGACGCTTTACCCGCACTGCTGAAGATGGGCGATTGCCATCTGGTGGTGCAAAAACGCGGCGCGGCAGATGCCGTATTGCCGTCGAAACTGACCAATATTCTGGCGGTAGGCGGTAACGCGGTGATTACTGCAGAAGCCCACACAGAACTGGGGCAGCTTTGCGAAACCTTTCCGGGCATTGCGGTTTGCGTAGAGCCGGAATCGGTCGAGGCGCTGGTGGCGGGGATCCGTCAGGCGCTCCTGCTGCCCAAACACAACACGGTGGCACGTGAATATGCCGAACGCACTCTCGATAAAGAGAACGTGTTACGTCAATTTATAAATGATATTCGGGGATAATTATGGCGCAGTCGAAACTCTATCCAGTTGTGATGGCAGGTGGCTCCGGTAGCCGCTTATGGCCGCTTTCCCGCGTACTTTACCCCAAGCAGTTTTTATGCCTGAAAGGCGATCTCACCATGCTGCAAACCACCATCTGCCGCCTGAACGGCGTGGAGTGCGAAAGCCCGGTGGTGATTTGCAATGAGCAGCACCGCTTTATTGTCGCGGAACAGCTGCGCCAACTGAACAAACTCACCGAGAACATTATTCTCGAACCGGCAGGGCGTAATACTGCACCTGCCATTGCGCTGGCGGCGCTGGCGGCAAAACGTCATAGCCCGGAGAGCGACCCGTTAATGCTGGTATTGGCGGCGGATCATGTGATTGCCGATGAAGACGCGTTCCGTGCCGCCGTGCGTAATGCCATGCCATATGCCGAAGCGGGCAAGCTGGTGACCTTCGGCATTGTGCCGGATCTACCAGAAACCGGTTATGGCTATATTCGTCGCGGTGAAGTGTCTGCGGGTGAGCAGGATACGGTGGCCTTTGAAGTGGCGCAGTTTGTCGAAAAACCAAATCTGGAAACCGCGCAGGCCTATGTGGCAAGCGGCGAATATTACTGGAACAGCGGCATGTTCCTGTTCCGCGCCGGACGCTATCTCGAAGAACTGAAAAAATATCGCCCGGATATTCTCGATGCCTGCGAAAAAGCGATGAGCGCCGTCGATCCGGATCTCGATTTTATTCGCGTGGATGAAGAAGCGTTTCTCGCCTGCCCGGAAGAGTCGGTGGATTACGCGGTCATGGAACGTACGGCAGATGCTGTTGTGGTGCCGATGGATGCGGGCTGGAGCGATGTCGGTTCCTGGTCTTCATTATGGGAGATCAGCGCCCACACCGCCGAGGGCAACGTTTGCCACGGCGATGTAATTAATCACAAAACTGAAAACAGCTATGTGTACGCCGAATCTGGCCTGGTCACCACCGTCGGGGTGAAAGATCTGGTAGTGGTGCAGACCAAAGATGCGGTGCTGATTGCCGACCGTAACGCGGTGCAGGATGTGAAAAAAGTGGTCGAGCAGATCAAAGCCGATGGTCGCCATGAGCATCGGGTGCATCGCGAAGTCTATCGCCCGTGGGGCAAATATGACTCTATCGACGCAGGCGACCGCTACCAGGTGAAACGCATCACCGTGAAACCGGGCGAAGGCTTGTCGGTACAGATGCATCATCACCGCGCGGAACACTGGGTGGTTGTCGCGGGAACGGCAAAAGTCACTATTGACGGTGATATCAAACTGCTTGGTGAAAACGAGTCCATTTATATTCCGCTGGGGGCGACGCACTGCCTGGAAAACCCGGGGAAAATTCCGCTCGATTTAATTGAAGTGCGCTCCGGCTCTTATCTCGAAGAGGATGATGTGGTGCGCTTCGCGGATCGCTACGGACGGGTGTAAACGTCGCATCAGGCGCTGTTTGTCGGATGCGGCGTGAACGCCTTATCCGACCTACGGTTCGGTTTTGTAGGCCTGATAAGACGCGGCAGCGTCGCATCAGGCAATGAATGCCGAACCGCGATGTAAATAACGACAAAAACAAAATTGGCCGCTTCGGTCAGGGCCAACTATTGCCTGAAAAAGGGTAACGACATGAAAAAATTAACCTGCTTTAAAGCCTATGATATTCGTGGAAAATTAGGCGAAGAACTGAATGAAGATATTGCCTGGCGCATTGGTCGTGCCTATGGCGAATTTCTCAAACCGAAAACCATTGTGTTAGGCGGTGATGTCCGTCTCACCAGCGAAACCTTAAAACTGGCGCTGGCAAAAGGTTTACAGGATGCGGGCGTTGATGTGCTGGATATCGGCATGTCCGGCACCGAAGAGATCTATTTCGCCACGTTCCATCTCGGCGTGGATGGCGGTATTGAAGTTACTGCCAGCCATAATCCGATGGATTACAACGGCATGAAACTGGTGCGCGAAGGGGCTCGCCCGATCAGCGGCGATACCGGACTGCGCGATGTCCAGCGTCTGGCAGAAGCCAACGACTTTCCTCCCGTTGATGCAACCAAACGCGGTCGCTATCAGCAAATCAATCTGCGTGACGCTTACGTTGATCACCTGTTCGGTTATATCAACGTCAAAAACCTCACGCCGCTCAAGCTGGTGATCAACTCCGGGAACGGCGCAGCGGGTCCAGTAGTGGACGCCATTGAAGCCCGCTTTAAAGCCCTCGGCGCGCCCGTGGAATTGATCAAAGAGCACAACACGCCGGACGGTAATTTCCCCAACGGTATTCCTAACCCGCTGCTGCCTGAATGCCGCGACGACACCCGCAATGCGGTCATCAAACACGGCGCGGATATGGGCATTGCCTTTGATGGCGATTTTGACCGTTGTTTTCTGTTTGACGAAAAAGGGCAGTTTATCGAGGGCTACTACATTGTCGGCCTGCTGGCAGAAGCATTCCTCGAAAAAAATCCCGGCGCGAAGATCATCCACGATCCACGTCTCTCCTGGAACACTGTTGATGTGGTGACCGCCGCGGGCGGCACGCCGGTAATGTCGAAAACCGGACACGCCTTTATTAAAGAACGTATGCGCAAGGAAGACGCCATCTACGGTGGCGAAATGAGTGCCCACCATTACTTCCGTGATTTCGCTTACTGCGACAGCGGCATGATCCCGTGGCTGCTGGTAGCCGAACTGGTGTGCCTGAAAGGAAAAACGCTGGGCGAACTGGTGCGCGACCGGATGGCGGCATTCCCGGCAAGCGGTGAGATCAACAGCAAACTGGTGCAACCCGTTGAGGCGATTAACCGCGTGGAACAGCATTTTAGCCGTGAGGCTCTGGCGGTGGATCGCACCGATGGCATCAGCATGACCTTTGCCGACTGGCGCTTTAATCTGCGCACCTCCAATACCGAACCGGTGGTGCGCCTGAATGTGGAATCGCGCGGTGATGTGCCACTGATGGAAGCGCGAACGCGAACTCTGCTGACGTTGCTGAACGAGTAATGTCGGATCTTCCCTTACCCCACTACGGGTAAGGGGCTAATAACAGGAACAACGATGACAAATCTAAAAAAGCGCGAGCGAGCGAAAACCAATGCATCGTTAATCTCTATGGTGCAACGCTTTTCAGATATCACCATCATGTTTGCCGGGCTATGGCTGGTTTGCGAAGTGAGCGGACTGTCATTCCTCTACATGCACCTGTTGGTGGCGCTGATTACGCTGGTGGTGTTCCAGATGCTGGGCGGCATCACCGATTTTTATCGCTCATGGCGCGGTGTTCGGGCAGCGACAGAATTTGCCCTGTTGCTACAAAACTGGACCTTAAGCGTGATTTTCAGCGCCGGACTGGTGGCGTTCAATAATGATTTCGACACGCAACTGAAAATCTGGCTGGCGTGGTATGGGCTGACCAGCATCGGACTGGTGGTTTGCCGTTCATGTATTCGCATTGGAGCGGGCTGGTTGCGAAATCATGGCTATAACAAGCGCATGGTCGCGGTGGCGGGGGATTTAGCCGCCGGGCAAATGCTGATGGAGAGCTTCCGTAATCAGCCGTGGTTAGGGTTTGAAGTGGTGGGGGTTTACCACGACCCGAAACCGGGCGGCGTTTCTAACGACTGGGCGGGCAATCTGCAACAGCTGGTCGAGGATGCGAAAGCGGGCAAAATTCATAACGTCTATATCGCGATGCAGATGTGCGACGGCGCGCGAGTGAAAAAACTGGTCCATCAACTGGCGGATACCACCTGTTCGGTGCTGCTGATCCCCGATGTCTTTACCTTCAACATTCTCCATTCACGTCTCGAAGAGATGAACGGCGTTCCGGTGGTGCCGCTGTACGATACGCCGCTTTCCGGGGTTAACCGCCTGCTCAAACGTGCGGAAGACATTGTGCTGGCGACGCTTATCCTGCTGCTGATCTCCCCGGTGCTGTGCTGTATTGCGCTGGCGGTAAAACTCAGTTCACCAGGACCGGTTATTTTCCGCCAGACTCGCTATGGCATGGATGGCAAACCGATCAAAGTGTGGAAGTTCCGTTCCATGAAAGTGATGGAGAACGACAAAGTGGTGACTCAGGCGACGCAGAACGATCCGCGCGTCACCAAAGTGGGGAACTTTCTGCGCCGCACCTCGCTGGACGAATTGCCGCAGTTTATCAATGTGCTGACCGGGGGGATGTCGATTGTCGGTCCACGTCCGCACGCAGTAGCGCATAACGAACAGTATCGACAGCTCATTGAAGGCTACATGCTGCGCCACAAAGTGAAACCGGGCATTACCGGCTGGGCGCAGATTAATGGCTGGCGCGGCGAAACCGACACGCTGGAGAAAATGGAAAAACGCGTCGAGTTCGACCTTGAGTACATCCGCGAATGGAGCGTCTGGTTCGATATCAAAATCGTTTTCCTGACGGTATTCAAGGGCTTCGTTAACAAAGCGGCATATTGATATGAGCTTACGTGAAAAAACCATCAGTGGCGCGAAGTGGTCGGCGATTGCCACGGTGATCATCATCGGTCTCGGGCTGGTGCAGATGACCGTGCTGGCACGGATCATCGACAACCACCAGTTCGGTTTGCTGACTGTGTCGCTGGTGATCATCGCGCTGGCCGATACGCTTTCTGACTTCGGTATCGCTAACTCGATTATTCAGCGAAAAGAAATCAGCCACCTTGAACTCACCACGCTGTACTGGCTGAACGTCGGGCTGGGGCTTGTGGTGTGCGTGGCGGTGTTTTTGTTGAGTGATCTCATCGGCGACGTGCTGAATAACCCGGACCTGGCACCGTTGATTAAAACATTGTCGCTGGCGTTTGTGGTGATCCCCCACGGGCAGCAGTTCCGCGCGTTGATGCAAAAAGAGCTGGAGTTCAACAAAATCGGCATGATCGAAACCAGCGCGGTACTGGCGGGCTTCACTTTTACGGTGGTTAGCGCCCATTTCTGGCCGCTGGCGATGACCGCGATCCTCGGTTATCTGGTCAATAGTGCAGTAAGAACGCTGCTGTTTGGTTACTTTGGCCGCAAAATTTATCGCCCCGGTCTGCATTTCTCGCTGGCGTCGGTGGCACCGAACTTACGTTTTGGTGCCTGGCTGACGGCGGACAGCATCATCAACTATCTCAATACCAACCTTTCAACGCTGGTGCTGGCGCGTATTCTCGGCGCGGGCGTGGCAGGGGGATACAACCTGGCGTACAACGTGGCCGTTGTGCCGCCGATGAAGCTGAACCCAATCATTACCCGCGTGTTGTTTCCGGCGTTTGCCAAAATTCAGGACGACACCGAAAAGCTGCGCGTTAACTTCTACAAGCTGTTGTCGGTAGTGGGGATTATCAACTTTCCGGCGCTGCTCGGGCTGATGGTGGTGTCGAATAACTTTGTACCGCTGGTCTTTGGTGAGAAGTGGAACAGCATTATTCCGGTGCTGCAATTGCTGTGTGTGGTGGGGCTACTGCGCTCAGTGGGTAACCCGATTGGTTCGCTACTGATGGCGAAAGCACGGGTCGATATCAGCTTTAAATTCAACGTATTCAAAACATTTCTGTTTATTCCGGCGATTGTTATTGGTGGGCAGATGGCGGGCGCAATCGGCGTCACGCTCGGTTTCCTGCTGGTGCAGATTATCAACACCATTCTGAGTTACTTCGTGATGATTAAACCGGTTCTTGGTTCCAGTTATCGCCAGTACATCCTGAGTTTGTGGCTGCCGTTTTATCTCTCGCTGCCGACGCTGGTGGTCAGTTATGCGCTGGGCATTGTGCTGAAAGGGCAACTGGCGCTGGGGATGCTGCTGGCGGTGCAAATAGCCACGGGTGTGCTGGCGTTTGTGGTGATGATTGTGCTGTCGCGCCATCCGCTGGTGGTGGAAGTGAAGCGTCAGTTTTGTCGCAGCGAAAAAATGAAAATGCTTTTACGGGCGGGGTGAGTTGCTGTTTTCGGTTCCGACAACGGTTGCCGGATGCGGCGTAAAACGCCTTATCCATCCTACGGTTCTGTGCTCGGGACCTGTAGGCCTGATAAGACGCGCCAGCGTCGCATCAGGCACTGAATGCCGGATGCGGCGTGAACGCCTTATCCGTCCTACGGTTCTGGGCTTGGATCTTGTAGGCCTGATAAGACGCGTCAGCGTCGCATCAGGCAAAAAGCGGCAACGAACACAACAAACACAGCCTCACCTGGCATCAAATTTATGAGGAAAAAATGAAATTACTTATTCTGGGCAACCACACTTGCGGCAATCGTGGCGACAGCGCCATCTTGCGCGGCTTACTTGATGCCATCAACATCCTCAATCCACATACCGAAGTGGACGTGATGAGCCGCTATCCGGTCAGTTCTTCCTGGCTGCTCAACCGCCCGGTAATGGGCGATCCGCTGTTCCTGCAAATGAAACAACACAACAGCGCGGCGGGCGTTGTCGGGCGCGTTAAAAAAGTCCTCCGTCGCCGCTATCAGCACCAGGTATTGCTCTCACGCGTCACCGACACTGGCAAGCTGCGTAATATCGCCATCGCCCAGGGATTCACCGACTTCGTGCGCCTGCTGTCAGGTTACGACGCCATTATTCAGGTCGGCGGATCGTTTTTTGTCGATCTCTACGGCGTGCCGCAGTTTGAACATGCGCTTTGCACGTTTATGGCGAAAAAGCCGCTGTTTATGATTGGTCACAGCGTCGGCCCGTTCCAGGATGAGCAATTTAACCAACTGGCGAACTATGTCTTTGGTCACTGCGACGCGCTGATCCTGCGCGAATCGGTCAGCCTTGATTTGATGAAACGCAGCAATATCACTACCGCAAAAGTGGAACATGGCGTTGATACCGCGTGGCTGGTCGATCACCACACAGAAGACTTCACCGCCAGCTATGCCGTTCAACACTGGCTGGACGTTGCCGCACAACAGAAAACGGTGGCAATTACCCTGCGCGAACTGGCACCGTTCGACAAACGTCTCGGCACCACTCAACAAGCGTATGAAAAAGCCTTTGCCGGGGTGGTCAATCGCATTCTCGACGAAGGCTATCAGGTCATTGCGCTCTCCACCTGTACGGGCATCGACAGCTATAACAAAGACGATCGCATGGTGGCGCTCAACCTGCGCCAGCATATCAGCGATCCTGCCCGTTACCACGTAGTGATGGATGAACTTAACGATCTGGAAATGGGCAAAATTCTCGGTGCCTGTGAACTCACCGTTGGTACGCGTCTGCACTCCGCTATTATCTCAATGAACTTTGCTACTCCGGCGATTGCCATCAACTATGAACATAAATCCGCCGGGATCATGCAGCAGCTGGGACTACCGGAGATGGCAATTGATATCCGTCATTTACTGGACGGCAGCCTGCAAGCGATGGTTGCGGATACCTTAGGCCAGCTTCCGGCGCTGAACGCACGACTTAACGAAGCTGTCAGTCGTGAGCGTCATACAGGAATGCAGATGGTGCAATCTGTGCTTGAACGCATCGGGGAGGTGAAATGAAGGTCGGCTTCTTTTTACTGAAATTTCCGCTGTCGTCGGAAACCTTCGTCCTCAATCAAATTACCGCGTTTATTGATATGGGCTTTGAGGTGGAGATTGTCGCGCTGCAAAAAGGCGACACCCAGAATACCCACGCGGCATGGACGAAATACAACCTTGCTGCCAGAACCCGCTGGTTACAGGATGAACCTACGGGCAAAGTGGCGAAGCTGCGCCACCGCGCCAGCCAGACCTTACGCGGCATTCATCGTAAAAATACCTGGCAGGCGCTCAACCTCAAACGCTATGGTGCCGAGTCGCGGAACCTGATTTTGTCTGCCATTTGCGGCCAGGTCGCAACACCGTTTCATGCCGATGTGTTCATCGCTCATTTTGGCCCTGCGGGGGTAACCGCAGCAAAACTACGCGAACTGGGTGTCATTCGCGGCAAAATTGCCACCATTTTCCACGGCATTGATATCTCCAGTCGGGAAGTGCTCAACCACTACACCCCCGAATATCAACAACTGTTTCGCCGTGGCGACCTGATGCTACCGATAAGCGATCTGTGGGCCGGAAGGCTGCAAAAAATGGGCTGCCCGAGGGAAAAAATCGCCGTATCGCGCATGGGCGTGGACATGACGCGCTTTAGCCCGCGTCCGGTGAAAGCGCCCGCAACGCCGCTGGAAATCATATCTGTCGCACGCTTAACCGAGAAAAAAGGCCTGCATGTGGCGATTGAAGCCTGCCGTCAGCTGAAAGAGCAGGGCGTGGCATTTCGCTATCGCATCCTCGGCATTGGCCCGTGGGAACGACGCCTGCGCACCCTCATCGAACAATATCAACTGGAAGATGTGGTAGAGATGCCGGGCTTTAAACCGAGCCACGAAGTGAAAGCGATGCTCGACGACGCGGATGTCTTCCTGTTGCCATCGGTAACGGGCGCGGATGGCGATATGGAAGGCATTCCGGTAGCGCTGATGGAAGCGATGGCGGTCGGTATTCCAGTAGTTTCCACTCTGCATAGCGGAATACCGGAACTGGTGGAGGCCGATAAATCCGGCTGGCTGGTGCCTGAGAACGATGCTCGCGCACTGGCGCAACGACTGGCGGCGTTTAGCCAACTGGACACCGACGAATTGGCTCCGGTCGTCAAACGCGCGCGCGAAAAAGTCGAACACGATTTTAACCAGCAGGTGATTAACCGAGAACTCGCCAGCTTGCTGCAGGCTTTATAGAGGAGAACGTATGCCATTTAAAAAACTCTCCCGACGCACCTTCCTGACGGCAAGCTCGGCGCTTGCCTTCCTCCATACCCCTTTCGCTCGCGCACTTCCTGCTCGACCAAGCGTTAATATCAACGATTACAATCCGCACGACTGGATCGCCTCATTTAAACAAGCTTTTAGTGAAGGGCAAACGGTCGTCGTGCCTGCCGGATTGGTTTGTGACAATATCAACACCGGCATCTTCATTCCTGCAGGTAAAACGTTACACATCCTTGGAAGCCTGCGCGGCAACGGCAAAGGGCGATTTGTCTTACAGGACGGTAGCCAGGTGACAGGGGAGGAGGGCGGCAGTATGCATAACATCACCCTGGATGTGCGTGGCTCTGACTGCACCATCAAAGGGCTGGCGATGAGCGGCTTTGGCCCGGTAACGCAGATTTATATCGGCGGCAAAAACAAACGGGTCATGCGCAACCTGACCATCGATAACCTCACTGTCAGCCACGCTAATTACGCCATCTTACGCCAGGGATTTCATAACCAGATAATCGGTGCCAACATCACCAATTGTAAGTTCAGCGACTTACAGGGCGATGCCATTGAATGGAACGTGGCGATTAACGACCGTGATATTTTGATCTCCGACCATGTCATCGAGCGCATCAACTGTACTAACGGCAAAATCAACTGGGGCATCGGCATAGGCCTTGCGGGGAGTACTTATGATAATAACTACCCGGAAGACCAGGCAGTGAAAAACTTTGTCGTGGCGAATATCACGGGATCGGATTGTCGGCAGTTGATCCATGTTGAAAATGGTAAACATTTTGTTATTCGTAATATCAAAGCCCGCAATATCACGCCGGATTTCAGTAAGAAAGCAGGTATTGATAACGCCACAGTCGCTATTTACGGTTGTGACAATTTCGTGATTGATAATATTGAAATGATTAATAGCGCCGGAATGTTAATCGGCTATGGGGTAATTAAAGGCAAATATCTCTCGATACCGCAAAATTTCCGAGTGAATAATATTCAGCTGGATAACACCCACCTTGCTTACAAATTGCGCGGTATCCAAATCTCTGCCGGGAATGCCGTCTCCTTTGTGGCACTGACTAACATTGAGATGAAGCGTGCGTCACTTGAGCTACACAATAAACCGCAACACCTTTTTATGCGTAATATCAAGGTGATGCAGGAATCCTCAGTTGGACCCGCATTGAGCATGAACTTCGACATGCGCAAAGACGTTCGCGGCGTCTTTATGGCGAAAGAAGAAACACTGCTGTCTCTTGCAAATGTTCATGCGGTGAATGAAAGAGGGCAAAGCTCCGTCGATATCGACAGGATAAATCACCATATTGTTAATGTGGAAAAGATTAACTTTAGATTGCCGGAACGGAGAGAGTAGATTTGCGACCATTCATAAACTTACTGGATATAATGTTCTAAAAGATTATAATCCTCACACTAACTGTTAAAGCTGGGGCTGGGCAGCATTGACTACTCAGGGAAGGTACTCATCTTTATCTTGTGTTTCTTACGTAACAACCAGACTAAAGTGATTTATGAACGATAACGTTTTGCTCATAGGAGCTTCCGGATTCGTAGGAACCCGACTACTTGAAACGGCAATTGCTGACTTTAATATCAAGAACCTGGACAAACAGCAGAGCCACTTTTATCCAGAAATCACACAGATTGGCGATGTTCGTGATCAACAGGCACTCGACCAGGCGTTAGCCGGTTTTGACACTGTTGTGCTACTGGCAGCGGAACACCGCGATGACGTCAGCCCTACTTCTCTCTATTATGATGTCAACGTTCAGGGTACCCGCAATGTGCTGGCGGCCATGGAAAAAAATGGCGTTAAAAATATCATCTTTACCAGTTCCGTTGCTGTTTATGGTTTGAACAAACACAACCCTGACGAAAACCATCCACACGATCCTTTCAACCACTACGGCAAAAGTAAGTGGCAGGCAGAGGAAGTGCTGCGTGAATGGTATAACAAAGCACCAACAGAACGTTCATTAACCATCATCCGTCCTACCGTTATCTTCGGTGAACGGAACCGCGGTAACGTCTATAACTTGCTGAAACAGATCGCTGGCGGCAAGTTTATGATGGTGGGCGCAGGGACTAACTATAAGTCCATGGCTTATGTTGGAAACATTGTTGAGTTTATCAAGTACAAACTGAAGAATGTTGCCGCAGGTTATGAGGTTTATAATTACGTTGATAAGCCAGATCTGAACATGAACCAGTTGGTTGCTGAAGTTGAACAAAGTCTGAACAAAAAGATCCCTTCTATGCACTTGCCTTACCCACTAGGAATGTTGGGTGGATATTGCTTTGATATCCTGAGCAAAATTACGGGCAAAAAATACGCTGTCAGCTCTGTGCGCGTGAAAAAATTCTGCGCAACAACACAGTTTGACGCAACGAAAGTGCATTCTTCAGGTTTTGTGGCACCGTATACGCTGTCGCAAGGTCTGGATCGAACTCTGCAGTATGAATTCGTTCATGCCAAAAAAGACGACATAACGTTTGTTTCTGAGTAATGCAGACGAGTCAGAGAAAAAAGGACCAGGTTGGACTACGATTATTCGGAAAGAGGTACTGATTAAATTATCAGTATGCGGAATTCCGAGTAATCCGAGTAACCCAGATGCTGATGGTGTGTAGTGTTATCCTAAGGTTTAAGCAAAGTTATGCGGAACTAAGCTTTGGTATATAGCCATAACGTTTGGCTAACCTATGGCAATAATTTACGCACTATCAGCCACTTAGAGGTAGGAAAAGAATGACGAATTTAAAAGCAGTTATACCGGTAGCAGGTCTTGGGATGCATATGTTGCCTGCCACTAAGGCGATTCCCAAAGAGATGCTACCGATCGTCGACAAGCCAATGATTCAGTACATTGTTGACGAGATTGTGGCTGCAGGGATCAAAGAAATCCTCCTGGTAACTCACGCGTCCAAGAACGCGGTCGAAAACCACTTCGACACCTCTTATGAATTAGAATCTCTCCTTGAGCAGCGCGTGAAGCGTCAACTACTGGCGGAAGTGCAATCTATCTGCCCGCCGGGCGTGACTATTATGAACGTGCGTCAGGGCGAACCTTTAGGTTTAGGTCACTCCATTTTGTGTGCACGACCCGCCATTGGTGACAATCCATTTGTCGTGGTGCTGCCAGACGTTGTGATCGACGACGCAAGCGCCGACCCGCTACGCTACAACCTTGCTGCCATGATTGCGCGCTTCAATGAAACGGGCCGTAGCCAGGTGCTGGCAAAACGTATGCCGGGTGACCTCTCTGAATACTCCGTCATCCAGACCAAAGAACCGCTGGACCGTGAAGGCAAAGTCAGCCGCATTGTTGAATTCATCGAAAAACCGGATCAGCCACAAACGCTGGACTCAGACATCATGGCCGTTGGTCGCTATGTGCTTTCTGCCGATATTTGGCCGGAACTTGAACGCACTCAACCTGGTGCATGGGGGCGTATTCAGCTGACTGATGCCATTGCTGAACTGGCGAAAAAACAGTCCGTTGATGCAATGCTGATGACTGGTGACAGCTACGACTGCGGTAAAAAAATGGGCTATATGCAGGCGTTTGTGAAGTATGGCTTACGCAACCTGAAAGAAGGGGCGAAGTTCCGTAAAGGTATTGAACATTTATTGAACCAATAATGGTATTAACAGGAAGTTATAGTCAATAGAGGGGTTAAAACGGTGGTGAATGTTTTTTGCGGGAGTATTACGTAACTGATATTCCTCCCGTTTTTCGTTTGCAAAACCATCAATTAACAACGTGTAGGTATTGGAGGGAAAATTTATCCATATATTCTTGAGTCTTGTTTTTAATGGTAAGACAATCAGTAATTAAATTTTCTTACACAGCATAAACTTGAATTGAATTTAGATAATATGAGGGAAATCGCAGCGTACTGGTAACTGTCAAGCCAGGGGCGGTAGCGTGCCTTTTTAAAGATGATATACTATGAATCGACAAAATTTACTCATCGGTGTGGTGTTTTTTTCCACACTTAAAGTTGCTAGCATATTGGGTAATGTTTTTTTAAGTTTTTTAATACCAGTAATTTTATCTAGTTTTGCTCTCCTCGTTGGATGGGAAAAGAAACTTATTGGGAGACATTCTCTCTTTATAATTGCAGTCGCATTTCTAATTCTTTTTTCACTAATAATTAGTTTAACAATAGGTCATTTTGGGTTCGCAAGCTACCTGCTTTCCTCATATGTTATGATAATCACATATGTATTGATAGTGGGTATGTTTTTGGTACAGTCAAGAGATATACTTTCTCGACCTCATTTCTGGATAAAAACAACAAAAATAGTTATCTTATTTCATACGCTACTATTATCTATGCAAATAGTAGCATTTTACTTCTTCAATACTTTATTAGATGTAGGGGCTCTTACTGGTGGTGCCGAAACAAGAAGTATCGTGATATTATCAGACTCTTTAAGGCTTTTTCGCGGTGGGGGCCTGTTTGAAGAACCTTCAATTTATGTAGGGTTTATATTTCCATTCATATGCTTGCGTTATATAAACAATGGAAACAAGATTGATTATATTATCATGTTAGGCTTGGGGGGGGTCATTGTAACGCTATCAATTGTAGGATGTGTTCTTGTTATATTGTTTTTTATTGTTGTTTTTTTTAGATTTAATATAAAATTATTATTAATTCTTACTATGTTATTGCTTGTTGCATATTATTATTCTAGCGATTATCTTCTGTTTAGACTTGATAAGGTCTTGAATGGAAATGATGGAAGCAGTTCTGTCAAATTATCGATGCTTGTAGATTACTTTAATAATGATGTTTTCTTTAAAGGCTATGGTTTACTTAGGAAAAGTGACTTCAACGGTGCATATGATGGTTTGGGGGATACAACAGTTTATACTAGTCTGTTTACTATTTTTGGCTTCCCAATTGGCCTGCTTCTTATTATACCACTACTTTATAAAATCATAACTATGGACTATGGGATAAGGCAAAAGGTTTTATTGTCTTTATGTTTCGTTAAATTAGCATCTCCTACTTATATGTTTTTCTGGGCTTTATACTTAATAGTCTGCCTTGTGGGAAAAAATAATAAATGAAAATTTTAATCATCTCAACTGCATCTGGATATGGTGGAAGTGAAAGAACCATCGAGATTATTTGTAAGGGTTTGATTCAAAAGCATCATGTGGTTGTTTTCGCTGAAAATGAAATTCATTGTAGGAATTTAAAGAATAATAAAATAATGGTTAAAACAGCAAGTAGAGGTAATTCAATTTTTGCAACTATTAATAATATTCAGAATATAATCAAGTTGGCAAATGAAAGTGATGTTATAATTACAAATACAAATAAGTCGGCTTTTTTAATAGCAATCTCTTCAATATTTAGCCAAAATATTAAGAGTAAGCGTAAATTGATTTTTGTTAGGGATTTTCAGTGGCGATATAAAAAAATAATTAAACGATTGCTCGATAATCATATTTTTTGCGTTGCATCTAAGGCCGTTGAAAGTTACGTCAACAAAAATTTCGATAAAAAAGTTTATATAATCCCTAACCCGATAGATGATGTTTCAATTGATAAGCTAACAACTAATGAGGCATTCGACATTAAAGAAAAATTTATTCTCTGTCCAGCTATGATTTCACGATGGAAAGGGATTCACCATATTTTATATGCGATGTATAAATCCAATATTTTAGTAAAGTTATATGTCGTTGGTGATGTTGTCGATCTTCAATATTATGAAGAACTGAAACAAATTGTGCATCGATTAGGATTAAGTGAGCGTGTTGTTTTTAAGGGATATACTAAAAATATTCAAAATTATTATCGGAAATGTGAGTTTGTGATTAGTTCATCTATTTCTCGTTTTGGAGGTCCTGAAACCTTTGGAAGGGTAATTATTGAGTCTTGGCAGAACGAAAAGACTGTAATTGCATTCGATTGTGGCGGGCCAAGTTATCTAATCGATAACGAATATAATGGGATACTGGTTGAAGAAGGAAATGATAGGGAGTTAGGTGATAAAATCAATGAGCTATTGGAAAATGAAGATAAATGCAAAAAAATGGGGTATGTGGGTTATTTGAAAGTTAAAGCTGAGTTTTCAGTTAATAACATAGCTAACGAAATTATAAAACTATCGAGTATGAGAGTTGATTTTTAAGTTGGAGAGTTATTTTGCGTCTATTAATTGACGGAAGAATGTTACATTCTTCTGGTGTTGGTGTGTATATCAAACAAATTATACATGAATTGGTCACTGATTCTAATGAAAATGTGACTTTAATACTTAATGAAACAGAAAGTGTCGAGGGTATACCTGAAGATATACAAATAATAAAAGTTAACTACGGTAGGTTTAGTATCAAGAACATATTCAAACTTCGGAAGTTGTTAATTAACTACGACTGTTATTTAATCCCAAATTTAGCTTTAACGCCTTTTAAAAGCAAAAAATATAAAATTTTTTCAACAGTGCATGATTTATGCCCAGTACGGATGAGAGATTGTTTTCCGCTGCACCTATCTATAGCCTATTGGATCCTTATGCTATGGCAAATAATTAATTCAAATAAAATTTTTACAATTTCCGGTTTCACCAAAAAAGAATTAAAGTGTTTTTACCCCTTTTTTAATGAAAATAAATATGTTGTAGTTCATAATGGATGGGAAAAGAAAAACGGAAATATTACATTTCGAGGGGCAGAACCGTCTGAAATATATGGGTTGTGTGTGGGCAATGTAAAGAAACATAAAAACATTTTACCTTTAATAGATTATCTAAATAATTACGTACCAGACGCATTAATCTATATAGTGGGAGATTATAGTAATTTTAAAACTAAGGCTATTTCTGATGATCCAGTAAGTACAAAATCTATAGTTTTTACTGGTTTTATTAGTGATGAAGAACTTGATAATTTATATAAAAATGCTTCGTTTTTCATTTTTCCATCGAGATATGAAGGGTTCGGTTTGCCACTACTGGAAGCTATGGCATATCAATTGCCAATATTTGCGTCAAATATTGAAATTTTCCATGAGATTGCAGGGGAACATATAGAATATTTTGACCCGTATAATTTTGATGGATTGAATAAAATGATTAGTTCGGTTCAAAAAAAAGATCTGAGGAAAGATTATTCTGATGTATTGAAAAAATTTTCCTGGAAAAAAACTGTTAATAGCATGCTTAAGGTGATGAATGAATATTCTTTTAATAAATAAGTTTTATTGGCCTGATGTTGGAGGCGTAGAAACAGTAGTCCAACAGCACGCTAATTTTTTAACTACGAAAGGGAATAAAGTTACAGTTCTTTGTATTAAAAAAAATGCATCACTGAAAACTGAAAAAATCAATATACAAGGAGTTAATATTATTAGATGTTCATCATTGGGTACTTTTTTTTCGATGCCGCTATCTCTATCTTTTTTTTATCATTATATTAGATCGGTGTTAGATAATAAATTTATAATCTTTCATGAACCATTTCCATTGGCTGATATAGCAATGTGTTTATTTTTGCCGAAAAAAAAGAAAACAATGATTTTTTGGCATAGTGATATCGTAAGACAAAAGAAGCTCAAACTTATTTTAGGTTTTTTTATAAAAAAAGCATTACGTAAAGCAAATGTTGTTTGTACAACATCAAAGAATTTATCTCAACACTCCGAGTATTTGGGAATAGTAAAGGAAAAATTACAAATTGTACCATTGTCAATTGATACTGATGGCTTGAATAAAAAAGTTAATTCTTTAAATGTAAACGAATTTGATTCTGAAATAAAATCTTATGCTGATGCACAGTTTATATCATTTGGTCGTTTATCCTATTACAAGGGATTAGATGTATTACTTGAAGCATTAAAAATTTTAAAAAAAGAGGGGGTTGAACCGAGAGTTGTAATTTCAGGTAAAGGTGAATTATCTAATCATATAGCAAACATCATAAAACAAGAACAGCTTTCTAATGTCATTTTCATTAACAGATTTCTTAAAGAAGATGAGAAGTGTTTTTTATTAAAAAATATAAAATGTTTTTTATTTCCTTCTATTGCAAATTCAGAGGCCTTTGGCATAACACAGCTAGAATCCTTAGCCCTAGGGACTCCTGTCATTAATACTAGCCTCCCAACTGGAGTTCCGGATGTTAGTATCAATAATTTAACTGGGCTTACTGTTACACCGGGGGATCCGTATAGTTTGGCAGAAGCGATTAAAAAAATCTATTTGAATAAAGTAAACTTAGATATATTCTCTGTTAATGCGAAGATTAGGGCATCAACGATTTTTGATGATAAAATAGTACTTCCGCATTTTTATAATATAATATTAGACGTTTGTAACGACAAATATATTTAATAGGAGCGGTTATGTCTTTAATACCAGTAATAATGGCTGGAGGTACTGGTAGCAGACTTTGGCCATTATCTCGCGAGTTATACCCAAAGCAGTTTTTGAGATTATCAGGCGATCATACAATGCTACAATCAACAATACTTCGTTTGGAAAGTATAACAAGTAATTCACCAATTGTTATTTGTAATGAGCAACATAGATTTATAGTTGCAGAACAATTAAGAATGGTAAACAGGTTAAAAAACAATATTATCTTAGAGCCGAAAGGGAAAAATACTGCACCTGCTATTGCCTTAGCTGCTATAGCAGCTAAAAAAATTTATGGTGAAGATTCTAATTTATTAATATTGTCGGCCGATCACATTATAAATAATAATGATGAGTTTTGTGATGCTGTAAATAATTCAATAATACTCTCTGATAAAGGTAATTTAGTTACGTATGGCATTGTGCCTACAAAACCAGAAACCGGATATGGATATATTCTGCGTGGTGATTTATTAAGTTCAACTGATCAACGAACGGCTTTTAAAGTCGAACGTTTTGTCGAAAAACCGAATATGGAAACCGCCCAGGCCTATGTGGCAAGCGGCGAATATTACTGGAACAGCGGCATGTTCCTGTTCCGCGCCGGACGCTATCTCGAAGAACTGAAAAAATATCGCCCGGATATTCTCGATGCCTGCGAAAAAGCGATGAGCGCCGTCGATCCGGATCTCGATTTTATTCGCGTGGATGAAGAAGCGTTTCTCGCCTGCCCGGAAGAGTCGGTGGATTACGCGGTCATGGAACGTACGGCAGATGCTGTTGTGGTGCCGATGGATGCGGGCTGGAGCGATGTCGGTTCCTGGTCTTCATTATGGGAGATCAGCGCCCACACCGCCGAGGGCAACGTTTGCCACGGCGATGTAATTAATCACAAAACTGAAAACAGCTATGTGTACGCCGAATCTGGCCTGGTCACCACCGTCGGGGTGAAAGATCTGGTAGTGGTGCAGACCAAAGATGCGGTGCTGATTGCCGACCGTAACGCGGTGCAGGATGTGAAAAAAGTGGTCGAGCAGATCAAAGCCGATGGTCGCCATGAGCATCGGGTGCATCGCGAAGTCTATCGCCCGTGGGGCAAATATGACTCTATCGACGCAGGCGACCGCTACCAGGTGAAACGCATCACCGTGAAACCGGGCGAAGGCTTGTCGGTACAGATGCATCATCACCGCGCGGAACACTGGGTGGTTGTCGCGGGAACGGCAAAAGTCACTATTGACGGTGATATCAAACTGCTTGGTGAAAACGAGTCCATTTATATTCCGCTGGGGGCGACGCACTGCCTGGAAAACCCGGGGAAAATTCCGCTCGATTTAATTGAAGTGCGCTCCGGCTCTTATCTCGAAGAGGATGATGTGGTGCGCTTCGCGGATCGCTACGGACGGGTGTAAACGTCGCATCAGGCGCTGTTTGTCGGATGCGGCGTGAACGCCTTATCCGACCTACGGTTCGGTTTTGTAGGCCTGATAAGACGCGGCAGCGTCGCATCAGGCAATGAATGCCGAACCGCGATGTAAATAACGACAAAAACAAAATTGGCCGCTTCGGTCAGGGCCAACTATTGCCTGAAAAAGGGTAACGACATGAAAAAATTAACCTGCTTTAAAGCCTATGATATTCGTGGAAAATTAGGCGAAGAACTGAATGAAGATATTGCCTGGCGCATTGGTCGTGCCTATGGCGAATTTCTCAAACCGAAAACCATTGTGTTAGGCGGTGATGTCCGTCTCACCAGCGAAACCTTAAAACTGGCGCTGGCAAAAGGTTTACAGGATGCGGGCGTTGATGTGCTGGATATCGGCATGTCCGGCACCGAAGAGATCTATTTCGCCACGTTCCATCTCGGCGTGGATGGCGGTATTGAAGTTACTGCCAGCCATAATCCGATGGATTACAACGGCATGAAACTGGTGCGCGAAGGGGCTCGCCCGATCAGCGGCGATACCGGACTGCGCGATGTCCAGCGTCTGGCAGAAGCCAACGACTTTCCTCCCGTTGATGCAACCAAACGCGGTCGCTATCAGCAAATCAATCTGCGTGACGCTTACGTTGATCACCTGTTCGGTTATATCAACGTCAAAAACCTCACGCCGCTCAAGCTGGTGATCAACTCCGGGAACGGCGCAGCGGGTCCAGTAGTGGACGCCATTGAAGCCCGCTTTAAAGCCCTCGGCGCGCCCGTGGAATTGATCAAAGAGCACAACACGCCGGACGGTAATTTCCCCAACGGTATTCCTAACCCGCTGCTGCCTGAATGCCGCGACGACACCCGCAATGCGGTCATCAAACACGGCGCGGATATGGGCATTGCCTTTGATGGCGATTTTGACCGTTGTTTTCTGTTTGACGAAAAAGGGCAGTTTATCGAGGGCTACTACATTGTCGGCCTGCTGGCAGAAGCATTCCTCGAAAAAAATCCCGGCGCGAAGATCATCCACGATCCACGTCTCTCCTGGAACACTGTTGATGTGGTGACCGCCGCGGGCGGCACGCCGGTAATGTCGAAAACCGGACACGCCTTTATTAAAGAACGTATGCGCAAGGAAGACGCCATCTACGGTGGCGAAATGAGTGCCCACCATTACTTCCGTGATTTCGCTTACTGCGACAGCGGCATGATCCCGTGGCTGCTGGTAGCCGAACTGGTGTGCCTGAAAGGAAAAACGCTGGGCGAACTGGTGCGCGACCGGATGGCGGCATTCCCGGCAAGCGGTGAGATCAACAGCAAACTGGTGCAACCCGTTGAGGCGATTAACCGCGTGGAACAGCATTTTAGCCGTGAGGCTCTGGCGGTGGATCGCACCGATGGCATCAGCATGACCTTTGCCGACTGGCGCTTTAACCTGCGCACCTCCAACACCGAACCGGTGGTGCGGTTGAATGTTGAGTCAAATGCAAATAGAGAACTTATGATAGCGAAAACTACTGAAATATTGAAGTTACTACAGCTTTAATATATTTTTCTAAGATTATGAATATATATTTCAATCAAAAAATGGAATTCTTTATATGGTTATAATTAATATTACTACAATACAATCAAGGCTTGATTTATGTTCAGCAACGTTGTGGTCTTTAATAAACCAAAATCATAAACCTGACAAAATAATATTATGGATATCTAAGGATGCATATTTATTAGATACAGGAGTATTAAGCTTGCCTCAATCAGTGCTAAAACTTATGAAGATTGAGAAAAACCTGGAAATAAGATACGTTACAAATATTGGGCCATATCGAAAAATCATTCCTGCATTAAGAGAATTTTCCGAGGAGGATATTCTGATATATGCAGATGATGATGTAATATATTCACCACTATGGTTGCACGAATTGATGATAACTTTCGATAAATACATGGGTGAATATCCTGTAGCTAGTCGAGTAAGAAAAATAAATAAAAATTTCTTTGGAGCTGTAAAGGGATATATTAGGTTTCCATTAATAGAATATGAAAGTATTATTGAAGATAATTTTATTATAACGGGGGTTGGAGGCTGTGTATTGAAAAAAAAACATATTAAACATGAAATGATATATGATGATTCATTTATAGATGTTGCCCCTCGTACAGATGACTTATGGCTTAGTAAAATCCTTCAGCTATCTAATACAAAGATTGTTGTATGTCCAGCAGCATTACCACATCTGAATGAAATATCACATGATTCTTATGCCCTTAATACTTTAAATAACAATGAGCACAAAAATTCTAATGTAATTATGAAAGGGATTCGTAAGTTTAAGAGTTTATTTTTAGCTGAGTTGGGCTTTGCAACGTGTAATAATGACATTATGCTTCGGAGTATTGATGATCATTTTCATGGAATAAAATGATATGTCTTTGATTTCAAATATAAAAAACACATCAATTGCACAGGTGGTAAAAATAATATGTCAATTAACTGCTATTCTAGTTTTTGCGAAACTATTAACCCCAACAGAGTTTGGGGTTGTCGCTATGGCAACAGTAGTTATCAATTTTGCTAATATAATTAGAGATATAGGTACAAATGCAGCAATAATAAGTAGAGATACAATTAGTCATCAATTGAAAAGTACTCTTTTCTGGGTTAATTTTATAATAGGTATCACTCTATTTTCAATAATTGCTTTATCTTCTGAGTTGATCGCTGCTTATTTTAATAATCAACATTTACGACTGTTGCTTATCGTTCTTTGTTTGAGCTTTCCATTAAATAGTGTTTCAAGTGTGCATTTAGCCTTGTTAGAGAGAGAATCAAAATTCTCTACTATTGCGAAGGTTGAAATATTTTCATCTGTAATTTCATTAATTGTGGCGATAGTTGCTGCTGCTAATCATTTTGGAGCATATAGTTTAGTCATACAAACGCTACTTTATTCTTTGTTAAGTTCCATTTTTTTTATACGTTATTCTAAATGGAGTCCGGTTTTTGTTTTTGATTTCAATGAATTGAAAAGCATTTTTAATTTCAGTTCAAACATAGTTGGTTTTAATTTTATCAATTATTTCTCAAGAAATAGTGACCAGATAATAATTGGGAAAATTTATGGGCCAGAATTACTTGGGAATTACTCTTTAGCATATAGAATGATGTTATTCCCTTTGCAAAGTATAACATTTGTTCTTACGCGTTCGTTATTTCCTATTATCAGTAGAATAAAAGATGATAAAATTGAATCTGGAAAAGCTTATTTAAGAGTGTTAACAATTATATGTTTAATTGTTCCTCCGCTCATGATAATGTTATCTTTATTGAGTTTTGACGTAATATCATTATTTTTCCCAGGAAAGTGGGATATGGTTCCGAATATGCTCATGTGGTTAGCACCGACAGCCATACTGCAATCAATGATTAGTACGACAGGCTCGATATTTATGGCATTTAATAGAGTCAATTTTTTATTAAAAATATCAATTTTTAACTGCGCCTTACAAATGAGTGCATTCCTATTAGGTAGTTTTTTTGACGTGTACGTTTTATTGCAGTTTTATTTTATCGCAAACTTGATAATGTTTTTGCCAAATGTTATGTCTGCGCTAAGTTTGGTTGGGCTGCGCTACTCGATTTTTCTGAAGCAAATGATTGTATGCCTAGTTCCATCCGGAATATTGTTTTTTATACTTTCTCTGTTAAGTATGGTTTTATGTAGGAACACGGTTCTTAACTTATTTCTTAAGTGCTCTCTTTCATTTCTGGTATATATTATTGCGGTTTTTCCACTAAGAAATGTATTTAAAAATAATGTGAAATGTTTATAACTATTTTTATTAGTGTTATCGTTCCTATCGTTTTAGTATCACCGCATTCCCCGCGGTAACCCCTGACAGGAGTAAACAATGTCAAAGCAACAGATCGGCGTCGTCGGTATGGCAGTGATGGGGCGCAACCTTGCGCTCAACATCGAAAGCCGTGGTTATACCGTCTCTATTTTCAACCGTTCCCGTGAGAAAACGGAAGAAGTGATTGCCGAAAATCCAGGCAAGAAACTGGTTCCTTACTATACGGTGAAAGAGTTTGTTGAATCTCTGGAAACGCCTCGTCGCATCCTGTTAATGGTGAAAGCAGGTGCAGGCACGGATGCTGCTATTGATTCCCTCAAGCCATACCTCGATAAAGGTGATATCATCATTGATGGTGGTAACACCTTCTTCCAGGACACCATTCGTCGTAACCGTGAGCTTTCTGCAGAAGGCTTTAACTTTATCGGTACCGGTGTTTCCGGTGGTGAAGAAGGTGCGCTGAAAGGTCCTTCCATTATGCCTGGCGGACAGAAAGAAGCCTATGAACTGGTTGCGCCGATCCTGACCAAAATCGCCGCAGTGGCTGAAGACGGCGAACCGTGCGTTACCTATATTGGTGCCGATGGTGCAGGTCATTATGTGAAGATGGTTCACAACGGTATTGAATACGGTGATATGCAGTTGATTGCCGAAGCCTATTCTCTGCTAAAAGGTGGCCTGAACCTTACCAACGAAGAACTGGCACAGACCTTTACCGAATGGAATAACGGTGAACTGAGCAGCTACCTGATCGACATCACCAAAGATATCTTCACCAAAAAAGATGAAGATGGTAACTACCTGGTTGATGTGATTCTGGATGAAGCAGCAAATAAAGGTACGGGCAAATGGACCAGCCAGAGTGCGCTGGATCTCGGCGAACCGCTGTCGCTGATTACCGAGTCTGTGTTTGCACGTTATATCTCTTCTCTGAAAGATCAGCGCGTTGCCGCTTCTAAAGTTCTCTCTGGCCCGCAAGCGCAGCCAGCAGGCGATAAGGCTGAGTTCATCGAAAAAGTTCGTCGTGCGCTGTATCTGGGCAAAATCGTTTCTTACGCTCAGGGCTTCTCTCAACTGCGTGCGGCGTCTGAAGAGTACAACTGGGATCTGAACTACGGCGAAATCGCGAAGATTTTCCGTGCTGGCTGCATCATCCGTGCGCAGTTCCTGCAGAAAATCACCGATGCCTATGCCGAAAATCCGCAGATCGCTAACCTGCTGCTGGCTCCGTACTTCAAGCAAATTGCCGATGACTACCAGCAGGCGCTGCGCGATGTCGTCGCTTATGCGGTACAGAACGGTATCCCGGTTCCGACCTTCGCCGCTGCGGTTGCCTATTATGACAGCTACCGCGCCGCGGTTCTGCCTGCAAACCTGATCCAGGCACAGCGTGACTATTTCGGTGCACATACTTATAAGCGCATTGATAAAGAAGGTGTGTTCCATACCGAATGGCTGGATTAATCTGATTTAAATCAATTAATCAATGCAAGGCCCGGAGAAACCCTTCGGGCTTTTTTATTATACAAAGCGGCAGGTTATGGCCTTTTTTTATAATTAGTGGTTAAAAAAGCGATATAATACAGAGTCGCACAGCAGGATCGCTGCCTTGACAGTTCATCTACATCAGCGTTAAAAATCCCGCAGTAGATGAAGCTGTGTGGTGGATTAATGACCACTCTAAATGTTTAACCGGAAGAAGTCAGAGCTAATGAAAATAACAATTTCAGGAACAGGTTATGTTGGTCTTTCAAATGGTATTCTGATTGCGCAAAACCACGAAGTGGTTGCACTGGATATCGTTCAGGCCAAAGTGAACATGCTTAACAAGAAGCAGTCACCGATTGTTGATAAGGAGATTGAAGAGTATCTGGCGACTAAAGATCTCAATTTCCGCGCTACGACAGATAAGTATGACGCGTATAAAAATGCCGATTACGTTATTATTGCCACGCCTACCGATTATGATCCGAAAACAAATTATTTTAATACCTCAAGCGTGGAAGCGGTCATCCGTGATGTGACAGAAATTAATCCCAACGCGGTAATGGTGATTAAATCTACAATTCCGGTAGGTTTCACCAAATCAATTAAAGAACGTTTGGGTATCGATAACCTTATTTTCTCTCCGGAATTTCTCCGTGAAGGTAAAGCCCTTTACGATAATCTCCATCCTTCACGTATTGTCATTGGTGAGCGTTCAGAACGCGCAGAACGTTTTGCTGCGTTGTTACAGGAAGGAGCGATTAAGCAAAATATCCCGACCCTGTTTACCGACTCCACTGAAGCAGAAGCGATTAAACTTTTTGCAAACACCTACCTGGCGATGCGCGTAGCATACTTTAATGAACTGGATAGCTATGCGGAAAGTTTAGGTCTGAATACTCGCCAGATTATCGAAGGCGTTTGTCTCGATCCGCGAATTGGTAACCATTACAACAATCCGTCGTTTGGTTATGGTGGTTATTGTCTGCCGAAAGATACCAAGCAGTTACTGGCGAACTACCAGTCTGTGCCGAATAACCTGATTTCGGCAATTGTCGATGCAAACCGTACACGTAAAGATTTTATTGCCGATGCCATTTTGTCACGCAAGCCGCAAGTGGTGGGTATTTATCGTCTGATTATGAAGAGCGGTTCAGATAACTTCCGCGCGTCTTCCATTCAGGGGATTATGAAGCGTATCAAGGCGAAAGGCGTTGAAGTGATCATATACGAGCCAGTGATGAAAGAAGACTCATTCTTCAACTCTCGCCTGGAACGTGATCTCGCCACCTTCAAACAACAAGCCGACGTCATTATCTCCAACCGTATGGCAGAAGAGCTTAAGGATGTGGCAGATAAGGTATACACCCGCGATCTCTTTGGCAGCGACTAACATCCTGTTATCAGGGCGATTTTCGCCCTGATTCTCTTATGTTCCCTTTGTAATAATTCATTATTTTTATCATTTATCCTATAGCATTCATGGCGATTATCGCTAAACTATGGCGACTTAAAATTATTTCGTCCGTTAGGGTAATGATGAGAGTAGAAAATAATAATGTTTCTGGGCAAAACCATGACCCGGAACAGATTGATTTGATTGATTTACTGGTGCAGTTGTGGCGTGGCAAGATGACAATTATCATCTCTGTCATTGTTGCTATTGCCCTGGCTATAGGGTATCTGGCCGTTGCCAAAGAAAAGTGGACTTCCACAGCTATCGTTACTCAACCTGATGTGGGGCAAATCGCTGGTTATACCAACGCGATGAATGTGATTTACGGATCGGCTGTACCGAAAGTCTCCGACATTCAGGCTTCGCTTATCGGACGTTACAGCACTGCATTCTCAGCATTAGCGGAAACGCTGGATAATCAGGAAGAACCTGAAAAACTGACCATTGAGCCTATCGTTAAAAATCAGTCCTTACCTTTAGCGGTTTCTTATGTTGGTGAAACAGCTGAAGGTGCGCAGAAACAGCTGGCGCAATATATCCAGCAAGTTGACGACCAGGTAAACGAAGAACTGGAAAAAGACCTGAAAGACAACATCGCGCTGCGTATGAAAAACTTGCAGGATTCGCTGAAGACCCAAGAAGTAGTCGCGCAGGAGCAGAAAGATCTGCGTATCCGTCAGATTCAGGAAGCGTTGCAGTATGCGAATCAGGCGCAGGTGACAAAGCCACAGGTTCAGCAGACTGAAGATGTGACGCAAGATACGTTATTCCTTTTGGGGAGCGAAGCGCTGGAGTCGATGATTAAGCATGAGGCGACCCGTCCGTTGGTGTTCTCATCAAACTACTATCAGACACGTCAAAACCTGCTGGATATCGAAAGCTTAAAGGTTGATGATCTTGATATTCATGCTTACCGCTATGTAATGAAACCGACGTTACCTATTCGTCGCGATAGTCCGAAAAAGGCAATCACCTTGATTCTGGCGGTGCTGCTGGGCGGCATGGTTGGCGCGGGGATTGTGCTGGGGCGTAATGCTCTACGCAATTACAACGCGAAATAATCTTTGCAGCTTTAAAGAAAAAGGGCAGGGTGGTGACACCTTGCCCGTTTTTTTTGCCGGATGCGACAACAACATCGCATCCGCTTACCCCGCAACTCACTGATGCCGTTTACGCAGGTTCTCAATTACCGTCGTTAAATCCAGATTCTGATCCTGCAACAGCACCAGCAGGTGATACATCAAATCAGACGCCTCGTTGGTGAGCTCAAAGCGGTCATGTACCGTTGCGGCCAGTGCGGTTTCCACCCCTTCTTCGCCCACTTTCTGCGCAATGCGCTTGGTGCCGCTGGCATACAGTTTGGCAGTGTAAGAGGTTTCCGGGTCGGCAGATTTGCGTTCGGCGAGCAGTTGTTCCAGTTGATACAGGAACAGCCACTGGTGAGCGGTGTCGCCGAAGCAGCTGCTGGTGCCTTTGTGGCAGGTCGGGCCGATGGGATTCGCCAGCAACAGTAACGTGTCGTTGTCGCAGTCCGGCGTAATATTTACTACGTTGAGGAAATTGCCCGACGTTTCGCCTTTGGTCCACAGTCGCTGTTTAGTGCGCGAGAAGAAGGTGACTTTGCCGCTTTCTATGGTTTTGTCCAGAGCTTGCGGGTTCATATAGCCCAGCATTAACACTTCACCGGATACCGCGTGTTGCACAATCACCGGCATAAGTCCGTCGGTTTTTTCCCAGTCCAGTTCGCGACGTTGTTGTTCTGTTAACATATCCTGATCTCCACGCCCTGTGTAGCCAGGTACGCTTTTAATTCACCAATATTGATTATTTGTTTGTGGAATACGGAAGCTGCCAGCGCGCCGTCAACGTCGGCATCGCGGAAGGCTTCGAGGAAGTGTTCCATGGTGCCCGCGCCACCGGAGGCAATCAGCGGGACGTGGCAAACTTCACGCACTTTTTTCAGCTGTTCGAGGTCGTAACCGTTACGCACGCCGTCCTGATTCATCATGTTGAGGACGATTTCTCCGGCACCGCGTTTTTGCACTTCCTCTACCCAGTCGAGTGTTTCCCACTGAGTAACGCGGGTGCGGCTTTCATCGCCGGTATATTGATTCACATGATATTTACCGGTTTCGCCGTCGTACCAGGTATCAATACCGACCACAATACACTGCACGCCAAAGCGATCCGCCAGGCGAGTAATTAACGTCGGGTCCGCCAGCGCAGGCGAGTTGATGGAAATTTTATCCGCGCCAAAGGAAAGAATTTTCGCGGCATCTTCCAGAGACTTAATCCCACCCGCCACGCAGAACGGAATGTCGATCACTTCCGCCACGCGAGATACCCAGCTTTTATCTACCACACGGCCATCGCTGGAAGCGGTGATATCGTAGAACACCAGTTCGTCTGCACCTTCTTCAGCGTAGCGTTTTGCCAGCGGCACGATATCGCCAATGATTTCATGGTTGCGAAACTGTACGCCTTTTACCACCTGACCATCACGAACGTCGAGACATGGAATTATGCGTTTTGCCAGCATGCGATGGCCTCCTTCACGGTGAATTTACCTTCCAGTAATGCACGACCAACTATTACGCCGCGCACACCAGTGCCACGCAGGGCCGCCACATCATCAATGTCGCCAATACCGCCGGAGGACTGAAATGCCACCTGCGGATATCTGGCGCACACTTCTTCATATAAAGAGACGTTAGAACCTGCCAGCGTGCCGTCGCGCGAGATATCGGTACACAGCACATGTTTCAGGCCGACGGGCAGATAGGTTTCCACCAGTAGTTCCAGCGACACGCCCGAATTCTCTTGCCAGCCGCTGACTGCCACCTGCTTGTTGCCTTGCTCGTCAATACGGACATCCAGCGCCAGCACTAAGGCATCGGCACCGAAGCGTTCAAACCAGCCTTTCACCCTTTCTGGTGATTTCACCGCGGTGGAGCCAACCACCACACGCGCAACGCCTGCTTCCAGTAACGCCGCCACGTCTTCTTCGCTACGCACGCCGCCGCCAACCTGCACCGGAACGTTAACGCCCGCGACCAGAGTTTTAATCAGCGGGATTTGACGTTTTGCCGGATCTTTTGCCCCGGTCAGATCCACCAGATGCAACACTTCGGCACCTTGTGCGGCGTAATCCTGTAAGCGCGGCAGCGGGTCGTTACCGTAATCACGTTGTTTGCCGTAATCGCCCTGATGGAGACGCACCACGGTGCCGTCGATTAAATCTAATGCCGGAATAATCATCACATCTCCAGGAAGTTTTTCAGCAACTTAGCGCCAGCGGCACCAGAACGCTCCGGGTGGAACTGCACGCCGTAGAAGTTATCTTTTTGTACCGCTGCGGTAAACGGTTCGCCGTAATTACACTGGGCGATGGTCCACGGATTGACCGGCATTGCGTAGCTGTGAACAAAGTAAAAGTACGCACCGTCTTCAATCCCCTGAAACAGGCGGTTGCCTGCCTGCGGGTAAACGCGGTTCCAGCCCATATGCGGCAGTGGCAGACCAAAGTCGGTCATTTTCGGCACGTCTTCGTCGATGATGCCCAGCAAATCGACGCCGTTGCTCTCTTCGCTGCGCCGCCCCAGCAGTTGCATCCCTAAGCAGATGCCCAGCACCGGTTGGGTACAGGCTTTGATGAGATCAAACAGCTCGCGCTCACGCACCTGATCCATCGCTGCTTGTGCGGTGCCAACGCCGGGTAAAAATAGTTTATCGGCCAGCAACACGACGTCCGGGTCACGGCTGACTTTTGGTTCATAACCGTGGCGCGCAATGGCAGACTTCACCGAGTTCAGATTGGCGCAGCCGGTATCAAGGATCACCACGTTCATTACAGCACTCCTTTCGACGAGGGCAGGGTATCGCCTTCCACGCGGATGGCCTGGCGCAGGGTGCGACCAAAGGCTTTGAACAGGCTCTCTACACGGTGGTGATCGTTTTTACCTTTGGTTTTCAGGTGTAGCGTCACGCCCATGGTGTAAGAGAGCGAACGGAAGAAGTGCTCGATCATTTCGGTGCTGAGATCGCCCACGCGCTGGTAGGTAAACTCGGCTTTATATTCCAGGTGCGGGCGACCAGAGATATCCAGCGCGCAGCGGGCAAGGCATTCGTCCATCGGTAGCACAAAACCAAAGCGGCAAATACCGCGTTTGTCGCCGAGGGCAATTTTTAACGCTTCGCCCAGCGCCAGGCCGGTATCTTCGACGGTGTGGTGATCGTCGATATAGAGGTCGCCTTTGACGTTGATTTCCATGCGGAAACCGCCGTGGGTAGCGATCTGATCCAGCATATGATCAAAGAAGCCAACGCCGGTGTTAATCTTGCTGCCACCTTCGCGATCCAGCCACACCTGAACGTCAATCTGCGTCTCTTTGGTGTTGCGCACTACATGGGCGTAACGGTCTCGTTTAGTGAGCTGCTCGCCAATCATTGGCCAGTTGAGGGTTTCGCGGTCGTAGCGTAAACCATTAATGCCCATGTTTTCCGCCAGTTGAATGTCGGTCGCGCGATCGCCAATCACATAACTGTTGGCGCGATCCATCGCTTGCTCAGCCAGATAACGCTCCACCAGTTTTACTTTCGGCTTACGGCAGTCGCACTCATCGGCGGGCAGGTGCGGACAAATCAGCACTTCATCAAACTGTACGCCTTGCGAGGTGAAGATCTGCATCATCAGGTTGTGCGGGCCATCGAAATCCGCCTGCGGGAAACTTTGTGTTCCCAGACCATCCTGATTAGTGATCATCACCAGCTTGTAGCCCGCTTTTTGCAGCTTTAGCAGCTCCGGGATCACGCCTGGTTCAAAGGCGAGTTTGTCAAAACGGTCCACCTGAAAATCACTCGGCGGTTCGCTAATCAGGGTTCCATCGCGATCGATAAAAAGATACTTCTGACTCATCAAACTTGCTCCGCACGTAAGGCGTCAATGACGCGCTGGCTTTCTTCACGGGTTCCGACGGTAATTCGCAGGCAGCCGCTTAAAGAGGGTTGTTTATTCTGATCACGTAAGATAATGCCCTGATCCCACAAAGATTTAAACACTGCGCTGGAGGCTTTAAAGCGCGCCAGAATGTAGTTGGTTTCAGAGTCGAAAACCTGCTCTACGCAGGGGATCTCTTTCAGTGCGGCAATCAGGTATTCGCGTTCTGCAATAATTTGCGCTACCCGTTCGCGCATGGCGACGATCCCCTGCGGGCTTAACGCCTGGGCCGCAATGTCGGCAACCGGCGTCGAGAGCGGGTAGGGGGCGATCACTTTCATCAGCAGGTTGATGACTTCTTCGTTTGCCAGCGTAAATCCGCAACGAAGCCCCGCCAGAGCAAAAGCTTTCGACAGTGTGCGCAAAATAGCCAGGTGCGGATATTCCGCCAGCCAGCCAGCCAGCGATGCCTGCGGGCAAAACTCGATATATGCTTCATCGGCAACCACAATCGCCTTACCGCGGGTTAACTCCAGCAGGGTGCGAAAATCCTGCGGATTGATCAGTTGCCCGGTCGGGTTGTTGGGGCTGCAAACATAGACCACTTTTACGCCGTCCAGCTTGTCGGAAATGCCCTGTAAGTCCAGTTGCCAGTTGTCCAGCGTCGGCACTGTGCGGCACTCGACGCCAATCGTTTCGGCGCTGACGCTGTACATGCCGTACGTTGGCGGGCAGTAGAGGATGGCATCTTTACCTGGTTCGCAAAAAGCGCGAATCAGTAGTTCAATACCTTCGTCCGCGCCACGGCTGACCAGCACCTGCTCCGGTTTTACGCCTGCATACTGCGCGTAATATTCAATCACCGCTTTCGGCTGACATTCCGGGTAGCGGTTGAGCGTTTGTTGAGTGAGCTGAAACTCCACGGCTGTGGGATATTCGTTGGCGTTCAGCCAGACATCGCCGTTACCGCCCAGACGACGCGCCGACTGATACGGCGTCAGGTTGCGGACGTTTTCACGCGCTAAATCGGTGATAGTCACGGTGCTCATGCTTGCTCCTTAAGGGCGTTAACACGCAAAGTAACGGCATTTTTATGGGCGGTCAGGCGCTCGGCGGCGGCCAGTGTTTCTATGGTTGAAGCCAGCGCAGAAAAGCCTTCTTTCGACAGTTCCTGCACGGTCATGCGCTTCTGGAAATCTGCCAGCCCGAGGCTGGAACAGGTGGCGGTGTAACCGTAAGTCGGCAGAACGTGGTTGGTGCCGGAGGCGTAATCACCTGCCGATTCCGGTGACCAGTCACCAAGAAATACCGAACCGGCGCTGGTGATGCCATCGACCAGATCGCGGGCGTTGCGGGTCTGGATGATCAGGTGCTCCGGGCCGTACTGATTGGAGATCTCTACGCACTGCGCTAAATCGTTGGTCACGATCAGGCGGCTGGCGTTCAGTGCCTGGCGGGCGGTTTCGGCACGCGGCAGTTCTGCCAACTGGCGTTCGACGGCCTCGGCAACGCGACGCGCCATATCAGCAGCGGGCGTCAGTAAAATCACCTGTGAGTCCGGGCCGTGTTCAGCCTGGGAGAGCAAATCAGAAGCCACGAAATCCGGCGTTGCGCCACTGTCGGCAATGACCAACACTTCCGACGGGCCTGCGGGCATATCGATCGCCGCACCGTCCAGACGCTGGCTCACCTGACGTTTCGCTTCGGTGACAAAGGCGTTGCCCGGCCCGAAGATTTTGTCCACTTTCGGCACAGATTCCGTACCAAACGCCAGTGCGGCAATGGCCTGTGCGCCGCCGACGTTAAACACGTCCTGCACACCGCACAGCTGCGCCGCATAAAGGATCTCATCGGCAATCGGCGGCGGTGAGCACAGCACCACTTTTTTACAGCCCGCAATACGCGCCGGAGTCGCCAGCATTAATACCGTTGAGAAGAGCGGGGCGGAGCCGCCAGGAATATACAACCCAACTGAAGCGACCGGGCGCGTGACCTGCTGGCAACGCACGCCTGGCTGCGTTTCTACATCTACCGGCGGCAGTTTTTGCGCAGTGTGGAAGGTTTCAATATTCTTCACTGCCACCGCCATCGCCTGTTTTAGCTCGTCGCTCAGGCGTTCGCTGGCGGCGGCAATTTCCTCAGCAGACACCTTCAGTGCGGTAACCGTGGTTTTATCAAACTTCGCGCTGTATTCCCGCAGGGCCTCATCGCCGCGTGCTTTCACGTTATCGAGAATATCGTTAACGGTGCGGGTAATGCTTTCAGAAGCGGAGATCGCCGGGCGCATTAACAGCTGGCGTTGTTGCTCCGCAGTACAGCTATTCCAGTCAATGATTGTGTTAAAGCTCATGGCGATCACTCCATCATCTTCTCAATCGGCAGGACCAGGATTGAACTGGCACCCAGCGCTTTCAGTTTTTCCATCGTTTCCCAGAACAGGGTTTCGCTACTGACCATGTGCATCGCTACGCGCTGTTGATCACCCGCCAGCGGTAGAATAGTTGGGCGTTCGGCACCTGGCAGCAGGGCGATGACTTCATCCAGGCGTTCGGTCGGTGCGTGCATCATGATGTATTTTGATTCGCGCGCCTGGATCACACCCTGAATACGGGTCAGCAGTTTGTCGATCAGTTGCTGTTTGGATTCTTCCATTTCGCCATCGCGCTGGATCAGGCAGGCTTTCGAGCGGTAGATAACTTCGACTTCGCGCAGGCCGTTTGCTTCCAGCGTGGCACCGGTGGAAACCAGATCGCAAATCGCATCCGCCAGTCCGGCACGCGGGGCGACTTCAACAGAACCGTTCAGTAAGCAGGATTTAAAAGAGATGCCTTTCTGGTCGAGATAACGCTTGAGCAGGTGAGGATAAGAGGTGGCGATACGTTTACCGTTTAAGGAGAGCGGGCCGTCCCAGGCTTCATCAACCGGCGTTGCCAGCGAAAGGCGGCAGCCGCCGAAATCCAGACGACGCAAGGTAAAGTAGCGCGGATCTTCACCCTGGGCGCGGCGGTTAAGCAGCTCTTCTTCCAGCACGTTTTCGCCAATAATCCCGAGGTCAACCACGCCATCCATTACCAGACCGGGAATGTCGTCGTCACGCACGCGCAGAATATCAATCGGCATGTTTTCTGCCATCGCGATCAGGCGCTGGGTGTGAAGATTGATTTTAATGCCACAGCGCGCCAGTAATTCGCGTGAGTCATCACTTAAACGGCCGGATTTCTGCATAGCTATGCGTAAACGAGTGTTGTCTGTCATTTTGTTATTCCTCTTTAAACCTGTCTGAACCGTTAGCAACCGCGCAATAAAAAAGCCCCCGGAAGGTGATCTTCCGGGGGCTTTCTCATGCGTTCATGCACCACTGGAAGATCTGAATGTCTTCCAGCACACATCGCCTGAAAGACTAGTCAGGATGATGGTGATGATGGTGGTGTTTAAATTGAACGCGTGTCATAAAAGTCTCTGTGAATGTTTATTCAACTGATGTCTTTTAACCTAAACCACTTTCACGTTAGAAAGCAAGGGCTTTTTTATATATTTTATGGCGATGGATTTGTTTAATGAATGAGCGGGGAAAGGAGGGGGCTAAGAGGACTGTCCTCTAAGCTGACGGCACCAAAAATAGCGAAGCCTGGATTTTCGTCTCACTGACAATACCTTGATCTACAAACTAATTAATAAATAGTTAATTAACGCCCATCATTGTACAATGAACTGTACAAAAGAGGAGATTGACATGCGTACAATTAGCTACAGCGAAGCGCGTCAGAATTTGTCGGCAACAATGATGAAAGCCGTTGAAGATCATGCCCCGATCCTTATTACTCGTCAGAATGGAGAGGCTTGTGTTCTGATGTCACTCGAAGAATACAACTCGCTGGAAGAGACGGCTTATCTACTGCGTTCCCCCGCTAACGCCCGGAGATTGATGGACTCAATCGATAGCCTGAAATCAGGCAAAGGAACAGAAAAGGACATTATTGAGTGAAACTAATCTGGTCTGAGGAATCATGGGACGATTATCTGTACTGGCAGGAAACAGATAAGCGAATTGTTAAAAAGATCAATGAACTTATCAAAGATACCCGCAGAACGCCATTTGAAGGTAAGGGGAAGCCAGAACCCCTGAAACATAATTTGTCAGGTTTCTGGTCCCGACGCATTACAGAGGATCACCGTCTGGTATACGCGGTTACCGACGATTCACTGCTCATTGCAGCATGTCGTTATCATTATTGAACAGATTCATTCATAGAATGAATTGTCAGTTTTGATACGCTAGCGTAGCCTTATAGATCTAAGGTGTATCAGGAGATAACGGATGAAAAAGGTCGCAATTGTCGGGTTAGGGTGGTTAGGCATGCCGCTGGCGATGTCACTTTCAGCGCGAGGCTGGCAAGTCACCGGGAGTAAAACCACACAAGATGGTGTCGAAGCGGCCCGAATGAGTGGCATTGATAGCTATCTGCTTCGCATGGAGCCTGAGTTAGTTTGCGATTCTGACGATCTGGATGCCCTGATGGATGTCGATGCGCTGGTCATTACGCTTCCGGCACGTCGTAGCGGCCCCGGCGATGAGTTCTATTTACAAGCGGTACAAGAGTTAGTGGATAGCGCGCTGGCCCATCGTATTCCCCGCATTATTTTTACCAGCTCAACATCTGTCTATGGCGACGCGCAAGGCACGGTGAAAGAAACTACCCCGCGTAATCCGGTAACCAACAGTGGACGAGTATTAGAAGAACTCGAAGACTGGCTGCACAATTTACCCGGTACTTCGGTCGATATTCTGCGTCTTGCGGGGCTGGTCGGACCGGGACGTCATCCCGGACGCTTCTTTGCCGGAAAAACCGCGCCTGATGGTGAACATGGTGTTAATTTAGTCCATTTAGAAGATGTTATTGGCGCTATCACTCTGTTGTTACAGGCACCTAAAGGCGGACACATCTATAATATATGTGCGCCAGCTCACCCTGCGCGTAATGTTTTCTATCCGCAGATGGCCCGTTTACTGGGGCTGGAGCCTCCGCAGTTCAGAAATAGTCTGGACAGCGGCAAAGGTAAGATTATTGATGGCAGTCGGATTTGTAATGAACTGGGATTTGAATACCAGTATCCCGATCCGCTGGTAATGCCGCTGGAGTAAACGATCACGCCAGCAGGACGCCGCATACACTGCAAGGGGGCGTGTATGAAACCACTGCTGGATGTGTTGATGATCCTCGATGCCTTAGAAAAAGAAGGCAGTTTTGCGGCGGCGTCGGCCAAACTCTATAAGACGCCGTCCGCTCTGAGTTACACCGTTCACAAGCTGGAAAGCGACCTTAATATTCAATTGCTTGATCGTAGCGGTCACCGCGCTAAATTCACCCGTACCGGAAAAATGTTATTAGAGAAAGGGCGGGAAGTTCTGCATACCGTGCGAGAACTGGAAAAGCAGGCGATCAAACTGCATGAAGGCTGGGAAAACGAGCTGGTGATTGGCGTGGACGACACGTTTCCTTTTTCTCTGCTTGCGCCACTGATTGAAGCTTTTTATCAACATCATAGCGTGACGCGCCTGAAGTTTATCAATGGCGTACTCGGTGGTTCCTGGGATGCCCTGACTCAGGGGCGAGCGGATATTATTGTTGGCGCGATGCATGAGCCACCATCTTCCAGTGAGTTTGGTTTTTCACGGTTGGGCGATCTGGAACAAGTCTTTGCGGTCGCGCCTCATCATCCGTTAGCTCTGGAAGAAGAGCCGTTAAACCGTCGTATTATTAAGCGATATCGGGCGATTGTGGTGGGGGATACTGCGCAGGCAGGCGCTTCTACGGCCTCACAACTTCTCGACGAACAAGAAGCCATTACCGTTTTCGATTTTAAAACCAAGCTGGAGCTGCAAATTAGCGGCCTCGGCTGCGGCTATTTACCCCGTTATCTGGCGCAACGGTTTCTCGATAGTGGCGCGTTAATCGAGAAGAAAGTGGTCGCCCAAACTCTCTTTGAACCCGTCTGGATTGGCTGGAATGAACAGACCGCAGGGCTTGCCAGCGGCTGGTGGCGGGATGAAATTTTAGCAAATAGTGCGATCGCCGGTGTTTATGCAAAATCTGATGACGGAAAATCAGCCATTTAAAGAAAAATTATTATGACAAGCCTCTCATTCTCTTGTCATTTCCCCCCCATTTAGGCACAATGCGCCGCTGTCAAAAAATGACTAAAAACCGACGTTTCATCAGCGTCGGTTATTTTTTGCTTCAAACCAATCATTCATACCAAGAGGCCGGGCTTCGTACCGGATAGATATTTACTAAAAATCGACAGTTGTTGTCGCTGAGGAATCCAAAAAAATGGGGCAATTTTTTGCTTACGCGACGGTTATCACCGTAAAGGAGAATGACCATGTCGCATAACGTTACTCCAAACACCTCTCGCGTGGAATTGCGTAAAACGCTTACGTTAGTTCCGGTTGTAATGATGGGTCTTGCCTATATGCAGCCGATGACGCTGTTTGATACTTTTGGTATCGTTTCAGGCCTCACGGATGGTCATGTGCCGACAGCCTATGCGTTCGCATTGATTGCGATCCTGTTTACGGCTCTGAGCTACGGGAAGCTGGTTCGCCGCTATCCTTCTGCTGGCTCTGCATACACTTACGCCCAGAAATCCATTAGCCCGACTGTCGGCTTTATGGTGGGTTGGTCTTCTCTGCTCGACTATCTGTTCGCGCCGATGATCAACATTCTGCTGGCGAAAATCTATTTTGAAGCTCTAGTGCCTTCCATCCCATCGTGGATGTTTGTGGTGGCGCTGGTGGCCTTCATGACCGCCTTTAACCTGCGTAGTCTGAAATCCGTAGCGAACTTCAACACTGTAATCGTCGTGTTGCAGGTAGTGCTGATCGCGGTGATTCTGGGCATGGTTGTTTATGGCGTATTTGAAGGTGAAGGCGCTGGTACTCTGGCGAGCACTCGTCCGTTCTGGTCTGGCGATGCGCATGTTATCCCGATGATTACCGGGGCGACAATCCTGTGCTTCTCCTTTACCGGCTTTGACGGCATCAGCAACCTGTCGGAAGAAACCAAAGATGCAGAGCGCGTGATCCCGCGTGCGATTTTCCTGACCGCGCTGATTGGCGGCATGATCTTCATCTTTGCAACTTACTTCCTGCAGCTGTACTTCCCGGATATCTCTCGCTTTAAAGATCCGGATGCGTCACAGCCTGAAATCATGCTGTACGTTGCGGGTAAAGCGTTCCAGGTTGGCGCGCTGATCTTCTCCACCATTACCGTACTGGCGTCCGGTATGGCGGCGCATGCAGGCGTAGCGCGTCTGATGTACGTAATGGGTCGTGACGGCGTATTCCCGAAAAGCTTCTTCGGTTATGTACACCCGAAATGGCGTACTCCGGCGATGAACATCATCCTGGTTGGCGCGATTGCCCTGCTGGCAATCAACTTCGACCTGGTAATGGCTACAGCGCTGATTAACTTTGGTGCGTTGGTGGCGTTCACCTTCGTTAACCTGTCGGTCATCTCGCAGTTCTGGATCCGTGAGAAGCGTAATAAGACGCTGAAAGATCACTTCCAGTATCTGTTCCTGCCGATGTGTGGTGCGCTGACCGTTGGTGCGCTGTGGGTTAACCTGGAAGAAAGCTCAATGGTTCTGGGTCTGATCTGGGCGGCTATCGGTCTGATTTACCTGGCTTGCGTCACCAAGAGTTTCCGTAACCCGGTTCCGCAGTACGAAGACGTAGCGTAATCATCTTTTGTAATAATAAACCGGAGTCGAATGAATATTTGGCTCCGGTTTTTTTATTCTTTTTTATCGACATCCTCATTAATAACCATTTGTTCTAATTTAGAGAATTTGGTTATTGGTCTGCATTCCACCAGTCATGAATAATTTCCCTATTAACATTCAACTGGTTAATTAATTTATGTTTTCAATGATATTAAGCGGGCTAATTTGTGGTGCTCTGCTGGGATTTGTCATGCAGCGTGGGCGTTTTTGCCTGACAGGTGGTTTTCGCGATATGTATCTCGCGAAAAATAATCGCATGTTTTACGCCTTGCTGATTGCAATTTCGGTACAAAGTGTGGGGGTTTTTGCGTTAATTCAGGCGGGCCTACTGACTTACGAAGCCGGGGCGTTCCCGTGGCTTGGTACTGTTATAGGTGGGTATATCTTTGGGCTGGGAATTGTTCTGGCGGGTGGATGTGCCACCGGGACCTGGTATCGCGCGGGTGAGGGATTGATCGGCAGTTGGATCGCGCTTTTCACTTATATGGTGATGAGTGCGGTGATGCGTTCTCCACATGCCAGTGGTTTAAATCAAACCTTGCAGCACTACAGTACTGAACATAACTCTATTGCTGAGACTTTTCATTTGTCTGTGTGGCCGTTGGTTGCCGTTTTGCTGGTGATAACGCTCTGGGTGGTGATGAAAGAGTTGAAGAAGCCAAAACTCAAAGTCGCGACCTTACCGCCGCGCCGAACCGGGATCGCTCATATTCTGTTTGAAAAACGCTGGCATCCCTTTGTCACTGCTGTACTCATCGGTTTGATTGCGCTTTTAGCCTGGCCCCTGAGTGAAGCAACCGGACGCATGTTTGGGTTAGGAATCACTTCCCCAACGGCCAATATTCTGCAATTTCTGGTCGCGGGTGACGTGAAATACATTAACTGGGGCGTTTTCCTGGTGTTAGGGATCTTCGTGGGGTCATTTATTGCAGCCAAAGCGAGCCGTGAGTTCCGCGTTCGCGCAGCTGATGCACAAACAACATTACGTAGCGGGTTAGGTGGTGTACTGATGGGCTTCGGTGCCAGTATTGCAGGTGGTTGCTCTATCGGTAATGGACTGGTTATGACTGCAATGATGACCTGGCAGGGCTGGATTGGCCTTGTATTTATGATTCTCGGAGTCTGGACTGCGTCCTGGCTTGTGTATGTTCGACCGCAGCGTAAGGCGCGACTGGCAACTGCTGCGGCAAATTAAGTAAGGTGTAAAGATGGCGATTAAAAAGCTGGATGTGGTGACGCAGGTCTGTCCGTTTCCACTCATAGAAGCAAAAGCAGCACTGGCAGAAATGGCCAGCGGCGATGAGTTGGTAATTGAGTTTGATTGCACCCAGGCAACTGAAGCAATCCCACAGTGGGCGGCAGAAGAAGGACATGCCATCACCGATTATCAGCAGATTGGCGATGCAGCGTGGAGCATCACCGTTCAAAAAGCCTGACTCAACATTGTCCTCCGCCGTACCAGCGGCGGAGGCTTCAAATTAGACGATCTCTTCCGCGTACTGCCAAAGCGCTTTTAACAGCGCCACTTTCTCTTTGTCATCGGCATATTGTTGTGCCAGCATCTGCAATTCATCTGCATAACCCTGTAAAAACTCTGGCGTGAAGACCTGGCGGCGGTGCTCCAGCCAGCGTTGCTGCTCGGCATAATCCAGCGTCCCCGGGAAGTTGCGCGCCCGATAATTGAACAACAGCTTTTCAATCCGTTTATCGACAAAAGTGATATCCAGTGCCGGTAAATTACGCGGCTCGGTTTCCAGCACAATTTTCATTGCTGCACGATCGGCGTCACTGAAAAAGCCGTTATAAAGCTGTGCATCCACGTTATCTGAAGGCGTAAACGGTTCGGCTTCCGCGAATATCGCCACCACTTTTTCGCGCACTTGCGGATTTTCACGCAGAATTTTCAGGTTATCGAGGCAATGCTGACGATTAATTCCCAGTCGGTCGGCATCTTCCGGGCGTAGCGTATTCGCCTGGGCCAGCACCGGACATTTATTGATATGCACCAGCTTAACCGGAACGGCGGCGTTATCGCCAAGATCGGTTTTTGCGGTATATAAACGCTCGCGCAATGTGTCGCTATCCAGTTCCAGTAATGGCGAAATGTCTCCTGCCAAATCCACCATAATTACGGCATTGCGATTTTCAGGATGCCACGCCAGCGGTGCCACCCAGCTGGTATTGCCGCGCCATGCTCCAAACATTCCGGAAACGTGCACCAGGGGTTTCATCTGCGGAACATCGATCAACGCCATCAGTTTGTGTTTATTACGATGGGTAAAGAGATAATCAAACAGGCGTGGCTGACGCGTTTTTACCAGCTTTGCCATCGCAATAGTGGCGTACACATCAGCCATCGCATCGTGGGCGTTGCTATGTTCAATACCATTCGCTTTGGTTAAATGCTCAAGGCGAAAGCTCGGTAGACCGTCATCATTTTCAGGCCAGTTTATTCCTTCCGGGCGCAGGGCATAACAGGCACGCATAACATCCAGCAAATCCCAGCGCGAGTTATCATGCTGCCAGCTCCAGGCGTAAGGATCGTAGAAATTACGATAAAAAACGTTGCGTGTGACTTCGTCGTCGAAACGCACATTGTTGTAGCCCAGAATACAGGTCTTCGGTACGGTAAAAAGCGAGTGAATACGGGCGGCAAACGCGGCTTCGTTTTCTCCTTTCGCCCGTGCTTCCTGCGGGGTAATACCGGTAATTAATACGGCTCCAGGCTGGGGTAAATAGTCATCCGCGGGCTTGCAGTAAAAGACTTCGGGTTCGCCGATGACATTGAATTCGCTATCGGTGCGAATGGCTGCGAACTGTGCAGGGCGATCTAACGCGGGGTGCGTGCCAAAGGTTTCGTAATCGTGAAACAAAAAGGTAGATTGTTGCTTACCGTCATTCATCATTAGGTTAAATCCGTTATTTCTGCTGTCTGCCAGAGTATCAAATATCACCGTGCTAATCAGCTTTAGCGCAACAATTTGACAGCGAGTGGCAACAGATCATGTCAGATAAAAATGAGAGAGTAGTCACATTTTCTTGCACTTTATTCCAGCCAGTTCATAAGTATTTCCGTAAAAAGAACAGCTATTTGAAACTCCTGAGGGTTTGCTGTTGAAACGCCGTCTTATTATTGCTGCTTCTTTGTTCGTTTTTAACTTATCGTCTGGTTTTGCGGCGGAAAACATTCCTTTTTCACCTCAGCCTCCACAGATTCATGCCGGGTCCTGGGTACTGATGGATTACACCACCGGTCAGATCCTCACCGCGGGTAATGAGCATCAACAGCGCAATCCCGCCAGCCTGACAAAGCTGATGACGGGTTATGTCGTGGATCGCGCTATCGATAGTCATCGCATTACGCCAGACGATATTGTCACCGTGGGGCGCGATGCGTGGGCGAAAGATAATCCGGTGTTTGTCGGTTCTTCACTGATGTTTTTGAAAGAGGGCGATCGCGTATCGGTACGTGATTTAAGCCGTGGTTTAATTGTGGATTCCGGAAATGACGCTTGTGTTGCTCTGGCTGACTATATTGCCGGTGGGCAACGGCAGTTTGTTGAAATGATGAACAACTATGCCGAGAAGCTGCATCTCAAGGATACGCATTTTGAAACAGTGCATGGTCTGGATGCACCTGGCCAGCATAGCTCGGCTTATGATTTAGCTGTGCTTTCTCGCGCTATCATCCACGGCGAGCCCGAGTTTTATCATATGTACAGTGAGAAAAGTCTCACCTGGAACGGTATCACCCAGCAAAACCGTAACGGGTTGTTGTGGGATAAAACCATGAATGTTGACGGCCTGAAAACGGGTCATACTTCTGGTGCCGGTTTTAACCTCATTGCTTCGGCTGTAGATGGGCAGCGTCGTCTCATTGCAGTGGTAATGGGGGCTGACAGTGCAAAAGGTCGTGAGGAAGAGGCAAGAAAATTACTGCGTTGGGGGCAACAAAACTTTACTACGGTGCAAATTTTGCACCGTGGGAAAAAGGTCGGAACGGAACGCATCTGGTATGGCGATAAAGAAAATATCGACCTGGGAACGGAACAAGAGTTCTGGATGGTGCTACCGAAAGCCGAAATTCCACATATCAAAGCCAAATATACCCTTGATGGTAAAGAGCTCACCGCGCCAATTAGCGCCCATCAGCGGGTAGGGGAAATTGAACTTTACGACCGTGATAAACAGGTGGCGCACTGGCCGCTGGTTACCCTGGAATCTGTCGGGGAAGGCGGCATGTTTTCCCGCCTGAGTGATTATTTCCACCATAAGGCCTGACCTTTCTTTTGCAGCAGACTGGCAGGAGTGCGAGTCTGCTCGCATAATCAACACTCATTCCTTGTGGTTTTAATATTGCAACTATACTGTATATAAAAACAGTATTAATGGAGGCGTCATGAACTACGAGATTAAGCAGGAAGAGAAACGTACCGTTGCAGGTTTCCATCTCGTTGGCCCGTGGGAACAGACGGTAAAGAAAGGCTTTGAGCAGTTGATGATGTGGGTAGATAACAAAAATATTGTGCCGAAGGAGTGGGTTGCTGTCTATTACGACAATCCAGATGAAACACCCGCCGAAAAATTACGCTGCGACACCGTCGTGACGGTGCCGGGTTACTTTACGCTTCCCGAAAACAGTGAGGGCGTCATTCTGACAGAAATTACAGGTGGTCAGTATGCGGTGGCGGTAGCTCGTGTAGTCGGTGATGATTTTGCTAAACCCTGGTATCAGTTCTTTAATAGTCTCTTGCAGGACAGTGCTTATGAAATGTTACCAAAGCCCTGCTTCGAGGTTTACTTGAACAATGGCGCGGAAGATGGGTACTGGGATATCGAAATGTATGTTGCGGTGCAGCCAAAACATCACTAATTCATCTCAGGGCGGTGTGTTGACGCGAAGACCACTCTTTTTTTGAAAGCGAAAAGAGTAAGATGCGCCTTTCAAATTTTTCGCTCCTGCCGGGAAATTACACTGTTCCCGGTATGTCCGTCGGATAACTCAGAGGTGCGCCTTCTGGCCGACAGATGAGTTATGAGCGCTTTTAATCTTCATTACGGAGTTTCTGCGTGCGTGCCGATAAGTCATTAAGCCCGTTTGAAATCCGGGTATACCGCCATTACCGCATTGTGCATGGTACTCGGGTCGCGCTGGCATTCCTGCTCACTTTTCTCATTATCCGCCTGTTTACTATCCCGGAAAGCACCTGGCCGCTGGTCACCATGGTGGTGATTATGGGGCCAATCTCGTTCTGGGGTAACGTTGTCCCTCGCGCCTTCGAACGTATTGGCGGTACGGTGTTGGGTTCGATTTTAGGTCTTATCGCTCTGCAACTGGAGTTAATTTCGTTACCGCTGATGTTAGTCTGGTGCGCGGCGGCGATGTTTCTTTGCGGTTGGCTGGCGCTGGGCAAGAAACCGTATCAAGGATTATTGATTGGGGTGACGCTGGCAATTGTTGTTGGTTCCCCGACAGGTGAAATTGATACGGCGTTATGGCGAAGCGGCGATGTGATCCTCGGCTCTTTACTGGCAATGTTGTTTACCGGTATCTGGCCACAACGGGCGTTCATCCACTGGCGCATTCAACTGGCGAAAAGTCTGACCGAGTATAATCGGGTCTATCAATCTGCATTCTCACCGAACTTACTCGAACGCCCACGTCTGGAAAGCCATCTACAAAAACTCCTGACCGATGCCGTGAAAATGCGTGGGCTGATTGCGCCCGCCAGCAAAGAAACCCGTATTCCAAAATCGATATATGAAGGTATCCAGACCATTAACCGCAATCTGGTTTGTATGCTGGAGTTGCAAATCAATGCGTACTGGGCCACGCGCCCCAGCCATTTCGTGTTATTGAACGCGCAAAAACTTCGTGATACCCAGCACATGATGCAGCAAATACTGCTGAGCCTTGTTCATGCGCTGTACGAAGGTAATCCGCAGCCGGTTTTTGCCAATACGGAAAAATTGAACGATGCTGTGGAAGAGCTGCGTCAGTTGCTCAATAACCACCATGACCTGAAGGTAGTGGAAACACCAATCTATGGTTATGTGTGGCTGAACATGGAAACGGCGCATCAGCTTGAGTTGCTATCGAATCTGATTTGCCGGGCCTTGCGCAAATAATTCCTGAACTTCAGAATCATCTTGCTGCTGCTTCGATTCAGCAAGGATAAAGGGTATGATAGTGAAAAGGGATAAAAGCATTGTCATCTGCGGCAGCTATGAGTAATGTTGGCCCTAACGAATAGCGGTTGCTTAAACGAATCCGACTCTCACATTATCAGGGGTATAAAAATGGAAACTACCAAGCCTTCATTCCAGGACGTACTGGAATTTGTTCGTCTGTTCCGTCGTAAGAACAAACTGCAACGTGAAATTCAGGACGTTGAGAAAAAGATCCGTGACAACCAGAAGCGCGTCCTGCTGCTGGACAACCTGAGCGATTACATCAAGCCGGGGATGAGCGTTGAAGCAATCCAGGGCATCATCGCCAGCATGAAAGGTGACTATGAAGATCGCGTTGACGATTACATCATCAAAAATGCCGAGCTCTCCAAAGAACGCCGCGATATCTCCAAAAAGCTGAAAGCTATGGGCGAAATGAAAAACGGCGAAGCGAAGTAATTCCCGTTTTATTCAATGAGGGTTGCCCGGCAACCCTCATTGCTCATTGATTCTTATCTGTGTATCACCGTCATCATTCTCATCCGAGAACCAATCGAAATTAACAACAGCCTTCTTCTGTATGCAGCAAGGCAAAAAGTTCTGTAACTCCATTGTTATTAACTGAACTGGTTACTAACACGTTGTGCGCTCCAGCTTCCCGTAACCAACTTTTCACCAAAGATATTTGTTCCATGCTGGCTAAATCTGCTTTGGTTACTACTCCAATGACCGGGTGATTCATGGCCCGGTAGGGCGTTTTTACCTCTAATTCCTGCTTCAGCGCTGAGATTCCTGCTTGTTGCCAGAAAAGCAGGCACCTGCCGTCTGAACGGTATCGATCCGGAAGCGTATCTGCGCCATATTCTGAGCATACTGCCGGAATGGCCCTCCAACCGTGTTGACGAACTCCTGCCATGGAACGTAGTTCTCACCAATAAATAAGCGTCAATACGGTGCTCCGTTGACGCTTACTTTAATCCGTTTTCTGAGCTTAGATTTTTCTGTTCCTACCCAGACCGTGGATTTGGAATTCATTTTTTGTCAGGTCAATGCTAATCGTTAAAACGGCCATAACGCACCTCCACTGGAAGGTTTATCAGTAATATCCTACCGTTGCTTCATGGTCGGGGCGTCCATTCCATTATTATCGGTTTTCCTTTCTGTTTATAAATGAAAACGCCAGCTGTATTCAGGCTGGCGTCAGGAGAAATGAAGCCTGTTGAGTGAGATTCACCGGTTCTGGTGCAGAAGCTGCAGATGGCGCAGGGTAAGGACATCTTCTCTTGCCTGCTTAATACAGGACAACAGTGCTGTTTCTGTGGTTAATGGCACTATACCCTGTATCACTGCATTGTCTTACAGCAACTGGTGAGGGCTGGCATAAGTTGCCGGTGTTTCGGTAGAGTCACGGTCATCCACCACGCGGAGTGAATAACCGTTTTCAGCGGCCTTATTAATCAGTTCAGTGATATTAACACCATCAATGTCAACGACAATGTGCCCCATATCCAGCGCCTGTACGTTAACGCTGTCGGCTTCCAGTGTCATCATTTCGCCTCCGGATACTTACCCAGGGTAATGTTATTTACCGTTCTGTAATTGTCGCGGGTCATCAGGCCGGTTGCCCGGCGTGCCCGGAGGATATCAATACTGTTTATTAACTGAGAGCGGGTACAGGCGCTGAATCCCGGCTGGTCGGTACGCACCAGCGCGTATTTTTCCACGAGAAAGTTCACCGCATCACACAGTGAAATGCCTGCCTCAATATGCTGCTCAATCACACGTTCATCGGCAAAAGGTGTGTCATTCAGTGTGAGGCCATAGTGCTGGTCCAGCAGTCGGGACAGCAGTATCTGCCAGATTTCAACAGGAGACGGGCGAGAACTGGCCGCCTGCCCGGGTAATACAGGTAATGTTTTCATACTGAAGATTTTCCTGATATGCAGATATAAAAATGGAAAAGTGGCGTGGTGAAAACACCAGGCCGTAGCAGAAGGCTATTCTGGAGAGTTAATTTTTCATTTCGGGCGTCGGATAAACAGCCAGATAAACGTAACCACAACTGCTGAGGGTATCGGCTTTGCAGGTCAGCCCTTTTGCATACAGCGTGACGGTATGCTGATGGCGGGGATTCAGTTCACCGCTGG
>ERZ773190.115-NODE-115-length-98485-cov-6.343757_pt1 | contig 98485 bp, 85 predicted proteins | sample MGYA00511111_ERZ773190 | MGnify/ENA primary metagenome ERZ773190 (study PRJEB29015, sample SAMEA2737777) | human gut metagenome | biome: human gut; feature: human-associated habitat; material: faeces | place: China | collected 2012 ... | reverse complement strand
CCACCAGATAGCAATTTGTATGTAAACATACATTGCTATCTGCTTTTGACCCTTGCATCATAAATAATGCTTCTATATGTTAGCATAACATGACATTATGTGCAAATCCGTATAAATCCATTTTATGATGCAATTTTCACAATCCGTGGCATTAGTTGTGTTCAAAATACATTTTGAACACAACATCATTTTATATAACTATATAATACAAAACAGAGATGTACACCATCTCTGTTTATATAAATCAATTTAATTCATCCAATGTCTTTTCGTACTCGGGCACAAACTTTTTACAGAAAATGTCAGCTTCATCACACCCAAAATTTTTTATTGCTTTATATGTTGACTCTTTTGCATGATTAAACTCCCTGTTTCCTGTCTTTTCTTCTTCTATGCACTTTATCAGTGCCGATATTTTATCTGCCGCCTTTACAAGTTTCATAACAGAAACATCATCCTTAGGCAGCAGATACTTTTCATACTCAGACACCATATCATCCGGAAGCCTGTCAAGAAGATTTCTCGCTGCCGTTTCCTCAATTTCCTTGTAAGCATCTTTTATGTCTGCATTGTAATACTTAACGGGTGTCGGCATATCTCCGGTAATAATCTCCGTACAATCATGATACAGCGCAAGCATTGCGATGTGTTCCGCATCATAATCCTTATCAAGCATACAATTGCCGATAACCGCAAGTGCATGGGCAATCACGGCTGTTTCAAGAGAATGTTCACAGACATTTTCACGGAGTGAATTGCGCATCAAAGCCCATCTCTCAATGTATTTCATTCTCGATATCATAGCAAAAAATGAGTTATCACTCTTATTTTTATCACCCATGCAACCGCCTCCTTATATAAATAAACTTATGACCCCGGCTAAAATACAAAACTACTTTTCAAGCATCTTCTTAATATACTGTCCCGTATAAGACTTTCTGCTCTTTGCAACCTTTTCGGGTGTTCCTTTTGCTATAACGGTTCCGCCTTTCGCACCACCCTCTGGTCCAAGGTCAATTATATAATCTGCTGTCTTAATGACATCAAGATTATGTTCTATAACTATAACCGTGTTTCCGTTTTCGGTAAGCCTTCTCAATATATCCACAAGCTTGTGTACATCTGCAAAATGAAGTCCCGTAGTAGGCTCATCAAGCACATACACTGTTTTTCCCGTGCTTCTCTTGCTAAGCTCAGTTGCAAGTTTAATTCGCTGTGCCTCTCCACCGGAAAGTGTAGTAGACGGCTGGCCAAGCTTTATATAAGAAAGTCCTACCTCATAAAGCGTCTCTATCTTTCTTCTTATAGCAGGTACTGCCTCAAAGAATGTAAGTGCTTCTTCTACTGTCATATCAAGCACATCATATATACTCTTTCCCTTATACTTTACATCGAGTGTCTCTCTGTTGTATCTCTTTCCTCCGCAAACTTCACACGGCACATACACATCCGGCAGGAAGTTCATCTCTATCTTGATAATTCCGTCACCATGGCAGTTCTCACATCTTCCGCCTTTTACATTAAAACTAAAGCGTCCTTTCTTGTATCCTTTTGCTTTTGCATCAGGTGTAGCCGCAAACAAATCTCTTATCATATCAAACACACCTGTATATGTTGCAGGGTTTGAACGTGGTGTTCGTCCAATCGGAGACTGGTCTATGTTGATAACTTTGTCAAGCTGTTCAAGACCTTCTACTCCGTTACAAAGTCCCGGTATTGTCCTTGCTCTGTTCAGTTGTTTTGCCATTGATTTATAAAGTATCTCATTGACAAGTGAACTCTTTCCTGAACCTGAAACACCGGTAACGCAAGTCATTACTCCCGTTGGAAATTCAACATCAATATTTTTAAGATTGTTCTCTTTTGCACCTTTAACTTTAATCCAGCCTGTAGGCTCTTTTCTGACCTCTGGAACAGGTATCTTTTTTCTGCCGCTCAGGTAGTCGCCTGTTATCGACTCCTTACACGCCATAATATCTTCCGCAGTTCCTGTAGCAATAACCTTTCCGCCATGTGAACCTGCTCCAGGACCTATATCAACTATATAGTCAGCTGCAAACATAGTATCTTCATCATGTTCAACAACTATAAGTGTATTGCCGAGATTTTTTAATTTCATAAGTGCACCGAGAAGTTTGTCATTGTCCCGCTGATGAAGTCCTATACTTGGCTCATCAAGTATATAGGCAACTCCGACAAGTCCTGAACCTATCTGTGTCGCAAGCCTGATTCGCTGTGCCTCACCACCGGAAAGACTTGCCGTATATCTCGAGAGTGAGAGGTATTCAAGACCAACCTCGACAAGAAATCCAACTCTTGCCTTTATTTCTTTAAGCACAACCTTTCCAATATTTAACTGATTTTGCGTTAGCTCAAGTGAATCAAGATAATTTTTAAGGTCTATTATGGAAAGTTCCGTAATCTGAGCAATATTTTTATCTCCAACCGTAACTGCAAGTGCCTCCGGACGAAGTCTCTTTCCTTTACATGCCTTACACGGAGTTATACGCATAAAACTTTCATATTCTTTCCTGGTGCTCTCAGATGCCGTTTCTCTGTATCTTCTCTCAACATTTTTGATAATACCTTCAAAAGCAACATCATAAACACCTACTCCACGCTGTCCTCTATAATGTACCAAAACACTTTTTCCGTCAGTTCCGTGCATAAGCATATGTCTGATTTCTTTTGGCAGATCCTGATAAGGTGTATTAAGATCAAATTTATATTCCTCTGCAAGTGCATCGAGAACGCATCTCGCATAGCTTGTCCTGTTTGTAACTGACTGCCATCCGTTTACAACAAGTGCCCCATCTGCAATACTTAAAGATGGATCAGGTATCATAAGTTCCTCGGCAAATTCCATCTTATATCCGATACCGTGGCAGACTTCACATGCACCAAACGGATTGTTAAAAGAAAATGTTCTCGGCTCAATCTCGTCTATGCTTATGCCACAGTCCGCACACGAAAAACTCTGGCTGAACTTAAGCTGTTCTTTTCCCGGAATGTCAACAATAAGCAGTCCATCCGAAAGTCTCATAACATTTTCGATGGAATCGGTAAGTCTCTTTTCAATACCATCCCTCACAACAAGTCTGTCAACCATAATTTCTATGTTATGTTTTTTGTTTTTTTCAAGCTTAATCTCCTCAGACAAATCATAAATATGACCGTCAACGACAACTCTTACATAACCGCTTTTTCTTGCACTTTCAAAGACCTTTACATGTTCTCCTTTTCTTCCTCTCACAACCGGTGCAAGAAGCTGCAGTCTGGTTCCTTTCTCCAGTTTCATAATCTCATCACATATCTGGTCTACGGTCTGCCTTTTAATCTCCTTTCCGCACTTCGGACAATGCGGTACTCCGACTCTGGCATATAAAAGTCTGAAATAATCATATATTTCAGTCACTGTACCGACAGTCGAACGTGGATTTCTGTTTGTGGACTTCTGGTCAATCGATATAGCCGGCGGCAGTCCCTCTATTCTTTCAACATTCGGCTTTTCCATAAGCCCAAGAAACTGTCTCGCATATGATGAAAGTGACTCCATATATCTTCTCTGCCCTTCGGCATAAATAGTATCAAAAGCAAGTGATGACTTTCCCGAACCGCTGAGTCCCGTGAGTACCACGAACTCATCTCTCGGAATATCTACATCTATATCTTTAAGATTGTGCTCTGCTGCTTTTCTAATCTTTATATATTTCTTAACTTCTTCATGTTTTGCCATAAAAACCTCCGATGTTTTATCTTATCTATCTATTTCATATCTTAACATCTATTATCCACTTTTTCAAGCACATATGTTCGTAATCAACTTTTACTTTAGCTTTTTTTTAAGCAAAACAGCTCAAAAAAGCCACTAAATTATAATATGGGGCTCAAAAAGTATTTTGCCCCTTGCATCATAATATTACCAAAATATATAGTTGCAGTTCTTACCTTTTTTTATTATAATAAATTATAATTATTTTAATACTATTTTGTCAGGAAAGGGCGTGAAACATGTTAAGTCGCGATACTCGTATCATTGCTGTATGCTGTGCGGCAATTGATACAAATTACAATAAGCATTACATGCAATATTTTACTGAATTTGCAGACAAATACCATTTTAAAATACTTTATTTTCGTGCTTTTAGTGACTTATACATGGCAGCCAATGGCGGAAAACACGATATAGGTGAAAGTTGTATTTATAAGCTTATAAATTATAATATTATTGATGGTATGGTTATTTTATCCGAAACCATAAAGTGTCCATCTATCAGAGATAATATTATTTCGCATGCAATGCAGCATAATATTCCTATAGTTTCCATAGACCACCCAATCGACGGATGCTACAACATAAATTATAATTACCGGGCTGCACTTGAAAAAATTTTATTGCATCTGGTGGAAGACCATCACTATACACGAATAAATTTTATTGCTGGTATCAAAGGTAACCATTTCTCAGATGAACGCATTGATATTTACAAGGAAATACTTTCAAAGCACAACATTCCCATCGAGGAAGAACGCATAGGTTACGGTGGTTTTTGGAGTACACCTACCAAAAAGGTTATCAATGACTTTATAAACAGTGACCTTCCTATGCCACAGGCTATTGCCTGTGCAAATGATGTTATGGCTATCACTGCTTACCACTCACTTACGGAAGCGGGCTATGACCTTCCTCACGATATTGCCATTACGGGTTTTGACGGCATAATTCAGGCTGTTGACCATTTTCCGCCTATCACAACGGCACAACACGACTATAAAAGTGCCTCAATAAAAGCATTTGACTTATTACAGGATATTTTTAACAACAGAGAAGTTCCTAAAGAAAACTATATAAATTCAAATGTTCTGATTGGCGGTTCATGTGGCTGTGTTCATACAAGTGCACGAAAATACAACAGTCTTGTATACAATCTGAACAATAAATTTGATGAACAGATACACTTCAATCAAAATCAGATAAATATGTCAGCTGACTTAAACGATAACAGTTCATTTCAGGCTGTATTTGAAAAGCTTATGCACTATGAAAAAAATTTTTTCAGTCATCGTTTCTGGCTTTGTATTGTTGACAATTTCCTTACGGAAGATGAAGAATTATCTGATATCCTTGATGAAAAATCATCCAAACGATTTGGGTACTCAAGCCATATGGATGTTGTTCTCTCAAAACATGATAAAGTCTGGCAGGGCATGACTGATTTTGAAACTTTAAATCTTCTTCCAAATCTTGAACAGGCTCTCGAAGAAGAAACTAACATCATGTTCGTTCCTCTACATGCTCTCGACCATACAATAGGCTATGTCGCTCTTGTCTATGAACCTGATAAAATCAATATGGAACAGCTCTATCAGTTTGTTATGAATGTGAGCAATTCACTTGAGACAATGAAGGTTCACCAAAGACAGCAGAGCATTATATCAAGTCTTGAGAACAAATATATACACGACCCTCTTACAGGTCTTTTAAACAGACGCGGTTTTTACCAGAAAGTATTGCCGCTTTTCAATAAGTGTATAGCAGAACAAAAACATTTTATTGCTATATCAGTTGACCTGAACGGTTTAAAAAAGATAAACGACACCTATGGTCATTCAGACGGAGACATTGCTATTTCGGCAATAGGAAATATACTCATGCAATCCTGCACTCATGATGAAACATGTGCACGATTTGGCGGTGACGAATTTGTTATGGCTGGACCACTTGCCGATGGTCTTGATAATGATTATTTTTCAGATAAACTTCACCATAACATGAATATTTTCAATGAAGTACATAATTACCCATATAATATCAGTGCAAGCATTGGCATTATCACTGGTATTCCAACACATGATATTTCTCTTGATGATTTCATAAAAGCTGCTGATGAAGAAATGTATAAAGATAAAGTTATTCATCATCAGCTAAGAAAAGATTAAAAAAAGACTGTCGCTTTCGACAGTCTTTTTTTATTACTTATCGTTGTTTGTTATGTCCTGATTTCCCATAACTATATGCTGCTATTTACATACTCTCTTATGACATTATCATCCTCCGGCATCTGACAGCCTACAATATAAATTCCTTCATTTTCAGAACAACGTATAACCTTACCTTCGAGAATATTGTGTTTTGGCAAATCAAAATCTTCAATCTCAATTTTTATCTTTGCATCTTTGTTTTCTTTAAAGTATGAATCCTCAGTAAGCAATGCAAAACCATTAGCACTAATATTGTCAAGTCTTGCATTTATTACTTTTCCTGAACTCTGAATAGTAATCTTACATTTGTTATTTATGTCCATACGAGGATATTTTCTTCTGTTTTTTATCTTCGGTCTTGATGCTACAGTAATTTCAAATGTATTGTTATTTCTGTCCTTAACATTCTTTATGCTTGCTGTCTTCCACATATACAGGACATTTCCAACTGTTATCTGAAGTGTGCATGAAGTATCTTTAGATATATCCCTTGACTTAGAAAACTTCACAACAACTTTATCACCGTTTTGTTCCAATACCTCACCGTGAAGTGTATCTGTATCTTTTTCATTTTCAGAATTCAGTATGGAAACCTGAACTTTCATGCCCGGCTGTATATCTTCAATGCCCATGAATCCGCCTATACCCAGTTCACACATAAGAGCCTCAACAACTTTTTCAATATCGTTTATGTTTGTCATCGACTCTTCATATTTGCTCAGCATGCGTCCACTCATTTCATTTGAATAAGAAATGCAGTCTGTCATATCCTTAACAATCTGTGACACATTATCCATATTTTCAACAAGCTGATGATTTGAATTCTCCACTTCCTTAATGGCTGTATCAATCTCCTGAATATGATTTTCAATTTGCTTTGAGTCATCATTTATCTTTTCTACATTCTTTCCGGTTTTAGATACTTTCTTAAATGTTTCCTGAACCAGTTTTATTGTTTCTTCCATAGAATTTGTCATCTTATCCGATGTTTTCTGAAGTCTTATAAGCGCCTCTTCTATCTGTCCTGATGATAACTGTGTTTCCGTACTGAGTGAACTTATCTGCTGTGCAACAACACCAAAACCTCTTCCTGCTTCGCCTGCTCTTGCAGCTTCAATTGACGCATTTAATGCAAGGAGTGCTGTCTGCTCCGTGATTTCCTCTATCTTTCCGGTTTCAATTTTAACTCTGTCAAATTCTTCTTTGAAATTTTCAAGTATTTTGCCTATCTCTGAAGATAAATCAGTCATGGCATGAGTAGTTTCCACAAGGCTTGTAAGGTCATCTGAACTGTTCTTTGCATGCTCTCCCGATTCTGCCGTCAATACAACCATCTGCTCTATCATCTGTGCGACATGCTTTACCTGTGAACTTATGTCTGTAGTCATATCTACGGAGGATGACGTTGTATCCTCAAGTCTGCCGTTATTATCAGTAAGTGTAGTCATTCCATCGGCAACTACATCCGCACTGTGTGTATTTTCAACAGATATTTCTCTTACAACAGAAACACCGCTCATAATTGAATTGCTCGCTGTCTTAACTTTTTCTACAGTTGTAATAACTCGCTGCAAATCCGCCTTTATGCTGTTTGTCATGGCACCGTCCGACTCATTGAGATGGTGGATTGACATGACATAACAAATATAGCAGAGAATAATAGCTGATAATTCAAGCTGATAATTTTTCATGTCTGCCGCTGAATTGTAGCCGCACATAACATGATACACGGAACTTATTATTATAATAATCGAATTTACAACACCACAGTAAATCATAAATTTACGATTTTTGTAAAGTACCAAAAGGCTTGTAACTGGAAGTATGTATGTAAATGCTATCGGCGACTCTGTTGTACTGATAACAAACGTGTAAAAAATACCGTAACCTATAACAAGGTTGTATTTATACATATCTGTTTCCCAACCCTTTACTCTGAGTAAAATTTCTCCTGAAATTATCGGTATCCAGCAAAGTGCCAGAAATGCAGCATAATATAACGGCGAGTTAAGTCCGTTAGCTACATCAGAACCATAGTTGGCTGAAAGAAGAACGGCAAATACAAACCATATTCTTCTTGCCTTTCTGTTTGCTTTTTCTTTAAAAACATTTTCATCATAATTCATAAAACCTCACCTCCGTATATCTAAATCCGATATATTATAAAATTTTCAACCGAATTTTATTTCTCCTCGCAATGTCCGAAAAAATTTGACATTTTCCTGATTGTCTCAATACTTTCTTTAAGATTTGGTTCAAACACGCTGAATGCATGTGTCAGTTCAGGCTTTTTCTCAAAACAAATCAGCTTGTGATATTTATTATTTCTCTTAAGTGCTTTTGTAAAATTGATAGTATAATGTTTTAAGTTATCTTTTTTGCTTGTGACAAGAAAACATGGCGGCAATGCATTTATCAGCTCCGTATTTTCCGGATTCACATATTTTGCATAACTGCTTTTTTTATAATCTCTGCCGTAAAGATACTTTGGCAGGAACAGTCCGAGTTTATCAAATCTGTTTGTATAAAACATTCCGCTTATAAGGCCGAGTGCCTTTATATCTATCGATGCCGCCTTGACTTTAGCAGCCATCGCCAACGGTCTGCACTTTATCATTGCAGCGGTATATGTGAGCAGACATGCCCCACCGCTGTCACCTGCCGCAAAAATCCTTTCTTTATCTCCGTCATATTTTGGAATGTTTTTATCTATAAAATCAAATGCTCTCGACAAATCTTCACACTGGTCATAAAACATACATTCAGGCACAAGACGATATTCAACACTAAATACAACATATCCCAATTTGCACAAATTGGCACAGAAATATCTGTTAAACTCCTTACTGCCAAGAATCAGCCCGCCTCCATGAACATTTATGATAACCGGAAGCTTTTTGTCTCCTGATTTTTTAGGTCTGTATATATCCAGCCTGTGTGCTTTGTCTCCATCATCAAGATATGATATATCTTTAATCTCCGAAACATCATCCGGAAATATAAGTCTTTTTTCTCTCTCCTTCTGCTCCTTAAAAAAATCATCCCTCTGCTTGAAAAAAATATCCGTAATACTATGACTCATATGTATGCTCCTGCCTGTTTGTCTTAATTTATATTTATAATTAAAGCGGGATATCACCCTGACACGATGACATCCCTACCCTAATAACATCCTTACCCTAACAGTGCTTTATCATTTGAAAATTCCTCACCACTTACTTCCTCAAATTTCTGAAGAAGATCCTCAACAGTAAGTTTTTTCTTTTCTTCTCCCTTAATATCAAGTATAACTTGTCCCTCATTCATCATAATAAGACGGTTCCCATGTACAATTGCATCCCTCATATTATGTGTAACCATCATTGCCGTAAGATGGTTTTCAGCAATGATCTTATCTGATAATGCAAGAACTTTCGCTGCCGTCTTAGGATCAAGTGCTGCCGTGTGCTCGTCAAGAAGCAGAAGCTTCGGCTTTTTGATTGTCGCCATGAGAAGAGTAAGCGCCTGTCTCTGCCCTCCTGACAACAGTCCAACTTTTGAAGTCATTCTGTCTTCAAGACCAAGGTCAAGTTTTTCAAGCATCTCTCTGTATTTCTTCTTTTCTGACTTTGTGACTCCCCATCTGAGCCCTCTCTTCTGACCTCTTCTTGCAGCAAGTGCAAGATTTTCAATAATCTCCATTGTCGCTGCCGTTCCATTCATAGGGTCCTGAAAAACTCTGCCAAGATACGGTGCTCTCTTGTGCTCTGAAAGTCCAGTCATATCGACACCGTCAATAACGATACTTCCAACATCTATCGGCCATACACCGGCGATAGCATTAAGCACGGTAGATTTTCCTGCTCCGTTACCACCTATAACAGTAACGAAATCACCATCTTCAAGTTTTAAATTCACACCATTTAAAGCTCTTTTCTCATTTATCGTACCCAGATTAAATGTTTTATGTACATTGTTTAATTCTAACACTTTCCGGCACCTCCCTTTGCAGCTTTTCTATATGAATTTTTAGCTTTTCCTCTCAGATATGGAACTGCAAGGAATATTGCCACTACCATAGCAGAGAACATCTTCATATCAATTGTAGGAAGACCAAGCCACAATACAAACTGAATAACAATATAATAAATTATGCTTCCGACAGCAACAAATGCAAGTCTTCCGCTGAAATTAAGTTTCTTTCCGAAAATTGCTTCGCCAAGTACCTCTCCGATAATAACTGATGCAAGACCGATAACAATTGAGCCTCTTCCCATATTAACGTCAAAGTTTCCCTGATACTGAGAAAGAAGACCTCCCGCAAATCCTACAAGACCGTTAGAAAATACAAGTGCAATAACTTTTGCAACATTTGTGTTTATTCCCTGAGCTCTTGACATATTAGGATTGCATCCTGTCGCTCTGATTGTAAAACCGAGCTCTGTTCCAAAGAACCAATACATAAGAGCTATGACAACTGCCAGTATTATAATTACTGTAACTATTGCAGCCGGATTGTCACGTCCTGAAACTACAAGATTATACATATCTACATTTACTGCCTGATTTGCTTTTCCCTCTGAGATATTCAGATTTATGGAATACAAGGAAAGCTGTGTCAGAATACCCGCCAGTATGTCAGGTATTCCAAGAACCGTATGCAGTACACCCGTAATAAGTCCCGCAAGCATACCTGCAACAAATGCAACTGCAACCGCCGCAACCGGATTCCATCCTTTCAAAATAAGCATAACCGTAACAACACCACCTGTTGCCATGGTTCCGTCAACCGTAAGATCGGCAAAGTCAAGTATCTTAAAAGTCAAAAACACTCCTATCGCCATAATTCCCCAGATAAGTCCCTGGGCTACAGAACCGGGTAATGCACGGACAAGCGCTGTAATGTCCTGCGCACATACCACTGGAATTAAACTGTACATTTTTCTCCTCCGTTCCGTCGGTTTATATTGTCCGACACTTTATATTCCGTTTGGATTCTTGTAATTCTTAACAAAAATCTAATAAATTTATTATATTATAATTATTGTTATAAAAGCAATGAAAATGTATAGGATTTGTATTTTTATTTTTTATTTTTTTCATCATCTTCATTGTCTTTTTCTATTGTATCACCTGTTGCTATCGTTGTCCCATTCTTCACACCGCCTATAGAAGCACCTCCTACATAATAATCTTTCTGCGGTTTCGGCGAAACAGTCTCCTGAACATCTGTGCTGTATGCACTTTCAAGTCCCCATTTTCCGTGTCTTTCCACAATAAAATAATGGGCAATCATTGCAAATGCAATAATAATTACAACAGTAATAACCGTTTTTCTTCCTCTGCCATGCATCCACTCTCTGATTTTTCTCATATTTATCTTTATCCCATGCTTTCTATATCTTTAAGAATCATTCCTGACATCGGAGGACATTCAACATGAATGTTTCCATTCACAACAGGATAAACTTTCGCCTCGTCAGAATATCCGTCCCTGCTGCTTATCATAAGTCTTGCCATACGAGTCTCCTGAATAACTCCAAGTCTCCATACAGGTACATCCGCTTCTCTGACTTCATCGCTGCTGTTTATCATAACAACTATCTTGTCGTTGTCATCAAATCTTCCATACCCTATAAATTTATACTGACCTTTCAAAAAGATAATCGAACCTGTCTTAAACACCTGATAATCTTTGTGTATTCTTATAAGCTGTCTGTGAAACTCTATAAGTTCCTGATCTTCTCTTCCCCAAGGATATGTTCTTCTGTTGTCAGGGTCAGTCCATCCGCACAATCCGGCTTCGTCACCATAATATATCGTAGGTGCACCTGGCCACGTCATCTGTATCATAACACCAAGTCTGAAAAGAGCCTTATCTATTCCCTCATCTGCTGCCTGCGGTCCCACACTTGCTGTTCTGCCGACACGATGGTTTGTTCTTGTCATAAATCTTGAATGGTCATGATTTGAAAGTTCATTCATGGCAACCTGAAGCGACTGGGTGTTAAATCTTGTCATATAATTTCGCATAGAGCCAAAAAATGCATCTGCGTTACCGAGAAGATCTTCCCTGTATTCATCACTGTGTTTTTCAACACCTGTCAAAAACCATGTAATCGGTTCCATAAACGCATCATAGTTCATAACCGTATCCCACTGGTCACCTCTGAGCCAGTCTGTCGGGTCTCCGTAATGCTCTGCCAGAACGATTGCCTCAGGATTTGCCTCCTTGACATTTCTTCTGAACTCTCTCCAGAAATAATGATTGTACTCCTGTGACTGTCCAAGGTCGGCTGCCACATCAAGTCTCCAGCCGTCAACATTATAAGGAGGTGAAACCCATTTTCTTGCAACATGCATTATATAATCAAATAAAAGCGGTGAATCTTCATAATTTAATTTTGGAAGTGTATCGTGTCCCCACCATCCGTCATAGTGATAATTGTAAGGCCACATATCCTCATTGAATTTAAAAAATGTTCTGTATGGGCTCTCACCCGATACATAAGCACCCTTTTCATAACCCTGAGCACCTTCGTATATACACTCTCTGTCAAGCCATTTGTTGAATGAACCACAGTGATTGAAAACTCCGTCAAGAATAACTTTCATTCCCCTTTTGTGAACTTCCTCTACAAATTCCGCAAAAAACTTGTTGCTTGCCTCAAGATTTTCCTTGTCCGTAACTCTGCACACATATTTTGTCGCATATTTATTCGGATAAGTTCCGTCACATAAAAGCTGCCCCTGTTCATTCCTCTGTAATACTTCACCCTCATCTTTCACTATTTTGCCAAAATGCGGGTCTATATAATCATAATCCTGAATATCATATTTGTGATTTGACGGTGATACAAAAATCGGATTGAAATAAATGGCATCAACACCTAATCCCTGCAAATAATCAAGTTTCTGCCATACTCCGGATATGTCACCGCCGTAAAATTCCCTTACACCCATAGATGCCGGATATTTAAACCAGTCATCTACTTTGTCAGTTCCCTCACCGATATAGACATACTCATCCTTTTCTACATCATTTGTCTTGTCACCATTGTAAAAACGGTCAACATATATCTGATAAAAAACGGCACCCTTAGCCCAATCCGGTGTATGAAACGACGGTGTTATCGTAAAATTATAATAAGGTTCTACTCCGCTGCACACTCCGACACTATTGTAATAACACACAATTCTGCCGCTTGTAACTTCAAAATAATAATCTATCATTTTGTCAGAAAGTTCAATAGTGCTCTCATAGTAATCAAACATTCTATCATTATAAACTTTTTCCATATCTACACGTGTATCTCCGCAGACAACCAGAACTACCTTATCAATATTTTCCCTGCCGGTTCTAAACCTTATCTTAACACTCTCACCTGCCTCCGGCTCAGGCGGTATACGATACCTGTCAGTTCCGTCACTAAAAAGTGCCTGTGGGTTAAATATTGTTGTAAGATTGTCGATAAAAAGCTGTGTTTTCATAGCTTTTGTCATCTTCGCAAGCCTTACATTCATATCCATAATAATCCTCCACTCTTATAATGCAATCGCATAATATGATGATGAGTTCAAAAGTTATTTTGCCCCATCATAATTCTATAAAGAAAACTCATCCATTGTCTTTAAATATTCCAATAAGTTTTCTTTTGTATTTGCTTCCGGCTCATCTAAAACTTTATCGAGCATTTTTTTTAAAATTTCTCCCATATTTGGTCCTGGCTTCACTCCTGCCGCTATCAGATCAGACCCCGTCAGTGCCAGTTCCTTTATTGATAAAGGCTGCGCATTCTGCGTAATATATTCAAATCTTTCAACTCCTGAATTTATCTTTGAAAGTTTTTCCTCTAACATCTTATCACTCTGTGACAACACATCCGCATATTCAACAAGAAAAAGCATATCCATAATATCCGCACCTATCTTTGATACAGCACGCCTGAATGCTCTGTTGCTGTCCTCAATGCGATAGTCATGAAACTTTACAAGCCTGCATACTTTTGATATTGACTCGTTGTCAAATGTAAGTCTTCTCATAATCTTTTTTGCCATCTTTTCGCTCTCTTGCGGATGACCGTAAAAGTGACCTGTTCCATCGTCATCAACCGTCATGACAACAGGCTTTGCTATATCATGTAAAAGCATTGCCATGCAAAGAATTGTATGCTGTTTTTTGTTCATTTTCTTTGCAATTTTCTTCGCTGTACTCATTATCTTCTCAGGCACTTTATCATACATTTTCCTGTCTGATGTCACCTCAAAGAAACAATTCATGATTTCAATACCATGTATACTGTGCTCACCGACAGTATATATATGATGCGGATTCTTTTGCTCTGTTACCATCGCTTTGTCAAGCTCCGGCAGGAAATATCGTGTCATGCCCGTGCTGTATGCATCTCTTAATCTGCCCGCCTCTTTTGCTACAAGCAATTTTGTAAGCTCAACCCTGATTCTTTCCGCACTTATATTTTCAAGTCTGTCTGCTCTTTGAACTATTGCATTTCTTGTATTATCGTCTATCTCAAATCCAAGCTGTCCGGCAAATCTCACTGCTCTTAACATTCTTAATGCATCCTCGTCAAACCTCTGTCCCGCATCACCGACACATCTTATTATACCATCTTTAAGGTCTTTAATACCCTCAAATTCGTCAATAAGACCTCTTTTATCGTTGTATGCCATGGCATTTATGGTAAAATCACGCCGTTCAAGGTCAAGTTTTAAGTTGTCGGTAAATTCCACCTTCTTCGGGTGCCTGTTGTCCTCATACTCCCCATCTATCCTGTATGTTGTCACTTCATACCCGACATGTTCAAGCATAATAGTAACTGTCCCATGCTGTATTCCGGTATCTATCGTTTTCTTAAAAAGCCGTTTAATCTCCAGCGGTTTGGCAGAAGTGGTGATATCCCAGTCCTGCGGTTTTCTTTCCAAAAGAGTGTCCCTGACGCATCCCCCAACTGCATATGCTTCATATCCTGCCTGTTCAAGTTTACTAATAATATATGAAACATTTTTCGGTAATATCATCTTCAATTTCATTTCACCTCACAAACATATATACTATAATACCTAAAAATGCCTGTTTTGACAAATTTTTATTTTCTTGTTTAGATAAAAAGTGTGTCAACTTTTTTAACATTGACACACTTCCTAATCTTATATTTCTTTAGTTCTTCAATAATCGTACTGTCACCTTTTTGTGAATCCGGATTTATGTATGTGTATTTTTCTTTTTCTAATCTATACTATCTTTTAGTGTTATGGTAACATTTGCATTGAAATCCTTATCTACCATTCCAATGTATATACTATCTGTATCTGTAAGTCCCCGTTTTGTTAAATCAACTTTTAAAGAAGCCCCATTGCTTAACTCAAATGTCCCTGATACTTTTGTCTTAGAATCTTCTACAAAATTATAATATTCATTTTCCGTATTAACTTCGTTAGCAATTTTATAACCTACGCTGCTGCCACTTGTAAGTTCATTTACCTTTATTTCAAGGTACGGATTTTTAAACTTCGACCAGTCTATTCCATTTAACTTATATGCAGCTCCAACTGCATTAACAGAAAGATTCCAGTTATCATCTGTTGCAGATGGAGTTACTGCATTCCAGCCTGACGCTCCAATATTTCCTGTCCATGTATATGATTTTTCTGCCGCAGCCGGACTGTAAACCTGACTGTTTTCTGCTGTAACGGAAAGTTCCTCAAATAAACTTTTATCAACATCATTTGACATTCTGTACTGCGAACGGCTGTAACCTGATCCTGTGTCCCATAAGACAGGACACATTCCATTTGCTAATGAATATTCACAAACATTTTTTATAAAAATATCTCTTCCCGTTTTTCTTGTATATGTCCCGTCAGAATTCTTCGTGTCACAGACATTATACTCACCGATAATTACCGGATATCCATTATCAACAAATCTTAATTTCATATTTTTAAGGTCAGCCTTTAATGTTTTTACTTCCTTGTCACTTCCCCATGATGCAATGTAAAGACTGTTTGAAGGGTCTGATATATCACAGTATCCATATGGTGAATAATAATGTACTGAAACCATAAGGTGACTTTCCATCGTATCTTTAGGCATCTGGTATCTCGCATCACATGTTTTGGTAATATCAGTATCATAACCTGCTATCAGAAGAAATCTTTTCGCATTATTTCCCCCTGTTGCACGCACAATATCAACAAATGTTTGATTTATCTCATTGGTAAGTTTATACAAATCATCAACATTCGTATAATAACCTGAACCACTATAATCATTGGTGCTGTTAAGCCTTGTTCCAAGTTCCTCATTTGCCGATTCAAATATGACTTTATCCGAATATTTATTAAATCTTTCTGCTATCTGAGTCCACATAGCCTTATATTTTTCCATTGCCTGTATTCTCTCACTCTGCGTCTTTGAGCCAAATCTTGCCCACCATCCGCCATCGTAGTGAATATTTACGATAACATACATGTCATTGTCAAGAGCATAACTCATAATCTCTTCAACTCTGTTAAAATACGCATCACTTATAGTATACTTTCCGTCATCCGACATCATATTTGACCATGCTACAGGTATTCTTATAGTCTTAAATCCAGCTTTTCTCATACCATCCACCATAGCTTTTGTTGTCGTAGGTGCTCCCCAGTATGTCTCATATGCATTTACACTTCCAAGCTTTGACATTGCTACACTTTCCATTGTATTTCCGAGATTAATACCAAGTCCCAGGTCATGAACCATCTGATATGCATCAGATGCCGCTGCCGGCTCTGCTGAAGGTTTTTCTGTCGCAACCGGAGTCTTTGTTGGTTCTGACGTTGGTACTTCTGTTTCAGTCGGTGTCTTTGTCGGTTCTGACGTTGGTGTTTCTGTTTCAGCAGGTGTCTTTGTCGGTTCTGACGTTGGTGTTTCTGTTTCAGCAGGTGTCTTTGTTGGTTCTGACGTTGGCGTAACTTTATTTACATAAACAGTAACATTACACTTTAATGTTTTATTGAAATCTTTCCATTTCTTTTTTCCTTTTACATTTTTCTTTTCCTTATAAGAAACAACACATTTAATAATTGTGTTGCCTTCTTTTAACGCTTTAACCTTTCCTTTTGAAGAAACTGATGCTACGCTTCTTTTGCCGCTGCTAAATTTCACTTTCTTAACTTTCACATCTTTTGAAACAGCCTTTACACTTAATGTAAATGACTTTCCTTTTTGAAGCTTCTTAGACGAACTGTTCAAGGTCACCTTTTTATCAGAACTTTTTGCATAAGTCTGTGTGTTTCCGTAAAAAGTCCCGGTAATCATTAACCCCATTGCGATTACCGCCGCAGTAAATCTTCCGGCTTGCTTTTTTAATTTTGTTTTCTTTTTTAAGTATGTCATAAATTTTCTCCTTATAAAAAATATCAGGGTATATATTATCAAGAAAATCTTAACATACATACCCTAAATTAAATACACTGTATTTTAGTGATAAATCACTTTATTTGATTTATTAAAAATTATAAGTATTTCTTCAACACATCAACCTTACCAAGCTGCTCCCATGGAAGTTTTAAATCATTGCGTCCAAAATGACCATATGCTGCTGTCTGCTTATAAATCGGTCTTCTAAGGTCGAGCATCTTAATAATTCCTGCCGGACGGAGGTCAAAGTTTTCTCTGATTATCTCCACAAGCTTCTCATCAGAGATTTTGCCTGTTCCAAATGTATCAACCATTACAGATGTAGGCTGTGCAACTCCGATAGCATACGAAAGCTGGATTTCGCATTTATCCGCAAGACCTGCTGCAACAATATTCTTAGCAACATAACGTGCTGCGTATGCTGCTGAACGGTCAACCTTTGTGCAGTCTTTTCCTGAGAATGCTCCACCGCCGTGACGTGCATATCCACCGTATGTGTCTACAATAATCTTACGTCCTGTAAGTCCGCTGTCACCGTTTGGTCCACCGATTACAAAACGCCCTGTAGGATTGATAAAATATTTTGTTCTCTCATCTGTAAGATCCTTTGGCACTACAGGGTCAATTACATATTTTCGGATATCTTCATGAATCTGTTCCTGTGAAACCTCAGCGGCATGCTGTGATGATATAACTACTGCATTTACATGAACAGGCTTTCCGTTCTCATCATATTCAACAGTAACCTGACTTTTTCCATCTGCACGAAGATACGGAAGTGTTCCATTCTTACGCACTTCTGTGAGTTTCTTTGTGAGTTTGTGAGCAAGTGAAATCGGATAAGGCATATACTCTTCCGTCTCATTTGTGGCATAACCAAACATCATACCCTGGTCACCTGCACCAATTGCCTCAAGTTCCTCATCCGTCATCTGATTTTCTTTTGCTTCAAGTGCCTTGTCAACACCCATTGCAATATCTGCTGACTGTGAATCGAGAAGTACATTCACTTTACATGTATCACAATTAAATCCCTTCTCATCAGAATCATATCCGATTTCTCTGATTGTCTCTCTTGCAATCTTCTCATAGTCAACTTTTGCTTTTGTAGTAATCTCACCCATGATAAGCACGTAGTCAGTTGTAATTGCTGTCTCACAAGCAACACGGCTCATAGGGTCCTGATCCATAAGTGCGTCAAGAATTGCATCCGAAATGTTGTCGCTTATTTTGTCAGGATGTCCTTCAGTTACCGATTCAGATGTAAATAATCTTTTCTCCATCGTATCCTCTTTTCTGCACTGCTTTGCGCTTTCAGTCGATATCAGGCAGTGCTAAGATATCAACTGTACTCTTAATCTGAGGAACAAGACAAATCTTCCTTACGAAAAAAAGCCCATCGACACAACTCGATGGACTTGATATATCTCAACTCCTCTTATTGTTCGATTTCTCGCTTAGATTGGCACCTTCCTATATGGGGTTGCCGTGGTTTCACAGAGCCTTCACTCTCCGCCACTCGGAATAAGAGTATTATATTTTTTCAAAAACATCTATATGATACAACATATATCATATATCGTCAACAACTATTCTGTATTTTTTGCTTCTTTTTAAAATTGTACATATTTCAATGGATTATTTGTATTTCTTTTGTACATTTTTTTGCTTTTTTACTCATAATATGGTATACTCACTCATAAAATCAGTTAATTTATTTAGGAGGTAATTATGCGTAAAGGACTATTTTCAAAAAACGGATTATGTAAGATAATTGTCACAAGTGCTGTTTTTGCTTTAGCTGCTGTAACAGTTCCAAGTCATATCAGTTCTCTGTCAGTAGTTCATGCAGATAGCGAAACCGCTAACCGTTCTGTTTCAATTCAGGAAATAGACACAAACAACTCTACAGATGACAGCGAGTCTGACGCAACAGACAATGGCACACAAAATGATAATTCTGATTCAAATGCCGCAACAGATACAACCAACACAAAAGCAACAGGAAACGATAACAACACTGGAAAAAATTCTTCCACAAAAAAGAAAAAAGACTCTACTAGCGCCAGTTCAAAAAAAACGGCTAAAAAAACTAAAACAACAGGTAAAAAAGCAGATGCTAAAAACAAAAAGAAAAATCAAAATAAGGAACCAAAACATTTTAAACCTATTATCGGAAAAACGGTGACTGTCACAATGGAACATATGCAAAAAAAGCTAAACAAAATCTCTTCTGATATTAAAAAAACAAAACATAAGGAATATCGTACTAAAAGAGTATTAAGTTCAAAAAAAAGACAGCTTTCATCAATAAATAAATTAAAGACAGGTGCCAAAGAACAAAAAAATTGTGTTACGGTGTCAAATGTTTTTGAGCCTTCACAGTCACTCAAAACATATGCAAAACAATATGATTCATCTTTAAGTATCTATCTGACACAGGAAGTCTCATCATCAGATACTGTAAAAACAACTTCCGGATCTTCAATACTTCCTGATTTTAAAAAGATGTCTTCTTTGATGGATACCGAATCAATAAAGCACACTATAACTCATTCCAAAAAATATATTAAGTCTGATATAGTTAAAAATAAGGCAAAAATTAAAAACATACATAAAAAAATCAAAAGTCAGACAAAAGAGCAAAAAACAGCTGCAAAATATGTTACCGTTTCAATAAATACAAAAAACATATTTGAACCGTCAAATATCAGCACAAAAACTTTAAAAAAGGCTCTCGAGGGTACAAATCTTGAAACTCTCGCTCCTGCCTTTGTAAAAGCCGAAAAAAAATATGGAATAAACGCCATTGCAATGACTTCAATCGCTGCTTTAGAGTCAGGCTGGGGCAAAAGCAAACGTGCAGTAAAAGACAATAACCTCACCGGACTTGGCGTATACAGCGATACAGCAAAAGGAATAAATGCAGACACAAAAGAAAAAAACATCCTTATGACTGCCGAAAGACTGTCAACTCATTACAGCAGACCGGGACAGATGTTTTATCACGGAACAGGTTTTGATGGCGTAAACAAAAAATATTCAGCTTCAAAAACATGGGGCTGGAAATGTGAAAATATTGCTTTCCGCATTATGAACAAGATAGCAAACCCGGGACTTGAGTCACTTAGTACAATGTAAATTAAATCTTTGATATATTAATCAGCTTAAAAACGATATGCAAACGTTTTACAAAAGCACTTAAAAAACAGGGAGATGTGTATGAAAAAATTCAAGAAACTTATATGGGCTGCTCTTGCAATTGAAATCATTGTCCTTATAGTTATTGTTATCAATTCAGATGTTGATAATATGACACTTTCAAAAGGCAGGATAGACAATTTTAATACCGGCTGGACTATCACACGAGAAGATGGTTCTTCATCAAAAATAAAGTCACTTCCCTATAGTGAGAAATCAAAAGCAGGCGAAAAAATCGTATTAAGTAATACCATCCCGAAAAAGTACAGCGGCATGACAATGTCATTTTTATCTGCTGACAAACAGATTCGTGTTAATATCGATGGCAAACCGGTCTATGAATTTGGTATGAATGACTCCAGACCGTTTGGTAAAACTCCCGGAAGTGTAACCAACTTCATCGATATTCCCGAACATCTGTCAGAGGGAAAAATTGAGATTGAAATGGTGTCTCCATATGATAATTATGCCTCAAATATTACAGGTATAACTATATCCAAAAGAGATACTTCCATATTAAATCTGTTAAAGTCAAATCTCGGAAATTTTGCCATGTGCATAATTATACTTGCGTGCGGCATAACGCTTTTTATGCTTGCTTTTATACAGGCATTTTCAAGACAGACAAAAGATGGCATAAGCTATCTCGGTTTTATGTGCATATTCGGTACAATCTATTTTTCCATTGAGACAAAATCGTTAAGTGTATTTTATGGAAATCAGACACTTTATTCAAATCTCGTCTTTCTTGTACTTATGCTCTGGCCTGTATTTATGCAGATGTATTACATAAACAACCTTGAAGAAAAATACCAAAAAATATTTTATGTACTTTTCTTCCTGACACTCACAAATATGGCATGCCAGATTACTTTGCAGATTCTTGGAATATTTGATTTCATGAACATGGCATTCATATCCCATATTCTTATATTCATGTCAGGAATGGCAATACTTTTCTCACTCATATGTACAGTCCGCAAGTCAAAGGATAAGCTTCTTATTATAGAATTTTTGGGAATGTTATTTTTCATAGGCGGCAGTGCCATTGACCTCATTCGTACATACACAATTCATATCGGAGACTTCGGAAAATTCAGCCGCTTTGGAATGACTGTTTTCTCTCTCCTGATGGTATTTGTGCATATACTAAAGGTTATACGCGGCTACAGTGCAAGTATAGCCGAAAATGCACGCCATATGGAAATGGAAGTACAAATGATTGAAGAGAAAAATCAGGAACTCATGATTGCAAATGAAGAAGCAGAGAAGGCTAAAGCTGATGCGATAGCCGCCGCCAATGCAAAAAGTGTCTTTCTTGCAAATATGTCTCATGAGATTAGAACTCCTATAAATGCCATTCTCGGAATGGATACCATGATACTTCGTGAATGCAATGATAACGAAATTCTTGAATATGCCGGCAATATCCAGTCTGCAAGCCAGACACTTTTGTCACTTATAAATGATATTCTTGATTTCTCTAAAATAGAAACCGGAAAGCTTGAACTTGTTGCGGGTGACTATGCACTGTCTTCTCTCATAAATGATGTGTACCATATGCTTATCAGCAAAGCAAAAGAAAAAGGACTTGCATTAAATGTTGAGAGTAACAAAAATCTTCCTGCAAAATTGTACGGTGACGAGGTGCGCATCCGCCAGATAATTGTCAATATATTGAATAATGCCATAAAATACACCAAAAAAGGTTCTGTAACATTGACAGTCGGAATGTCAGATATGAAGCTGTCAGATATGCCTGACCATTCAAATGACAGCAAATCGGAAAATATAACAGACAAAAATACTATTATAACTTTCCGCATAGCTGATACAGGAATCGGAATCAAAAAAGAAAACATATCACATCTCTTTGATTCATTTTCACGATTCGATGAAGAAAAAAACAAATATATCGAGGGGACAGGTCTTGGTCTTGCAATAACAAAACAGCTTGTTGATCTTATGAACGGAGAAATTGTTGTCACAAGTGAATACGGCAAAGGCTCAGTCTTTACCGTGAGTATTCCTCAGAAAATTGTTTCCGACTTAAAAATAGGCGATATTTCAGAAAAATACAATGAGCCATCAAATAAAAAGAAGAAAAAATCAACATTTACGGCACCAGATGCAAACGTGCTTGTAGTTGATGATGTAAAAATGAATATAAATGTATTCAAGGCATTACTTAAACGCACGGAAATCAATGTCGATTCTGCAATGTCAGGCTCAGAAGCTCTTGACATGATTAAAGAAAAGAAATACGACATAATCTTTTTAGACCACATGATGCCTGATATGGACGGTATTGAAACCTATCAAAATATGAAAATGCTTGAAGATAATCCTAATAAGGACACAACTGTTGTCATGCTCACAGCCAATGCAATAATGGGCGCTAAGGAAGAATATCTCGGCATAGGATTCAGTGATTATCTAAGCAAACCCGTACAGGCACCAAAGCTTGAATCGATGATACTTAAATATCTGCCTGAAGAACTGGTACAACGAACAACTAATAATTGATATGAATAATAGGAGGAGTAAAATGAAAGGAAATGGTACATTATGTCAAAAACTTTATACTGACTGGGGAAAGAATATAGATACTGATAATGTTTTAAGCGAATATCCAAGACCCCTTTTAAAACGTGACAGCTATATAAATTTAAACGGAATATGGCAATACGCTTTCACTTCCGTCAATAAAAAACCTAATAAATTTGATGGTGACATTCTTGTACCATTTTCACCGGAAGCTCCTCTTTCAGGCGTAAACAGACAGCTTAAACCGAACGAATATCTGTGGTACGAAAAAACTGTTATGTATGACAGCAAAAAGCTTTCAGAAACACGCCTTGTACTTCACTTTGGAGCTGTTGACCAGATATGTACTGTCTATATAAACAGTATAAAAGTCTGTTCACACACCGGCGGCTATCTTCCATTTGATACTGACATAACAAATATTTTAAAAAATTATCCCACCAAAAATTTCTTCACACTTACAGTGTGTGTAAAAGATTTTTCAGATACATCATATCACGCAAGGGGAAAACAGTCACTAAATCCAAAGGGAATGTTATATACGGCACAAAGCGGTATATGGCAGACGGTATGGCTTGAGCATGTTCCAAAAAACTATATAAGAAAAATAATCACACAACCTGACCTCGATAAAAAAATACTGCGCATAAAGATTATAACAAATTCCAGTCAGGGCAGAGATAAAAATAATAATAAACTTAAATACAAATCAACAAAAACAAATGAAATCAAAATCTGTATCAACAATCCAGAAATATATACAGACATTGATGTTGATAATAATTCAGAAAATGATGTCCGTATAAAAGAAATGCACTCAAAAAAGCACGGTATACCGTTTACATATTATGGGATAAGCGACACATATATCGAAATCCCTCTAAATGAACTCAATATAAAAGCATGGACACCTGACACGCCCTATCTTTACACTTTTTCAATTGATATGGGTAATGACCATGTTGAAAGTTATTTTGCCCTGCGTACATTCACAATAGAAAAAGACAACAATAACATTCCACGCATCTGTTTAAACCACAAACCGCTGTTCCAAAAAGGTGTTTTAGACCAGGGGTACTGGCCTGACGGACTTTACACTGCCCCATCCGACAAAGCACTTATATATGATATAAAAACAATGAAATCACTCGGTTTTAATATGCTCAGAAAACATATCAAAATAGAAAGTGAACGCTGGTATTATCACTGTGACAGACTCGGCATGATTGTATGGCAGGATATGGTAAACGGAGGTTCACACTATAAATCATGGTTTGTAACTTACCTTGCCACCTTTATGAGCATCTTCGATATTTCATGCAGCGACAAAACAACTTATCTTTTTGCCAGAAAATCAGATAACGAAAAAAAAGAATTTATCAGAGAAACTTTACAGACTGTAAGGACACTCTCAAACCACCCCTCAATCGCCACATGGGTTATATTTAATGAAGGCTGGGGACAGTTTGACACAAACCGTATTACAAAGCTTGTCAGAAAAGCTGATAAAACAAGACTTATAGACCAGGCAAGCGGCTGGTTTGACCAGGGAATGGGCGATATTAAAAGCATACACAATTACTTTTTCCCACTCCGCCTTTTTAAGAAAGACAAACGAGCATACGCACTCACTGAATTTGGCGGCTACACACAAATAATAAAGCACCACAACCTTGCACATAAGTGCTACGGCTATGGTGCCTGCAAAAATTCCGCCCATTTAAAGAAGCGTTATATAAAAAGAGAAAATGAGATTTCTGCCCTTATACCATCTGGATTGTGTGCAAGTATTTACACACAGCTTTCAGATGTAGAAAACGAACTAAACGGTATCCTCACTTACGACAGGGCTGTCAATAAATTTAAATTTGATTTTCATAAGCACTGAGGCAAACAATGACACAAGCGGAACCGTAAGGATAATTCCTATACTTCCTGCTACTCCTCTCATAAGCTCTATACCTATCGTATACGAATTTACAATTTGTAAATACGGTAGGTTATAGGCATAATCAAGTAAAAGTTCACTAAGCGAGCCGCCTGCAAAAGCAAGTATCAGTGTATTTGCCATCGTACCCATCATGTCTTTTCCTACATTCATACCTCTTTTAAACAATTCACCCGTATTCAATTCAGGATTTACATCATGTATTTCAGTAATTGTCGATGCAACAGATAACCCCACATCCATAACCGCACCAAGTGACGATATTAAAATTCCCGCAAACAGCAAATCTCCTATTTTTATATTCGTGCAATTTGCAACAGATACAAGATTGTCTATATTACTTACATTGTATCCTGATATGCCTGATATTTTGCCAAAAAGCCATGCTGCAATCCCTGATATTATAACTCCAGATATTGTTCCTAAAATAGCCGCAAGAGATTTTCTTGTGTAACCTGTCAGCACAAATATTGTTATTATTGTAGTCAGAATAACAGTTATAACTGCTGCATTAACAGGGCTCATGCCTCTATATATCGCCGGGAACAAATACAGCAAAACAAGTATAAATGTAATCACAAGACCTATTACAGCTTTTAGACCGTTCTTTCCGCCTACAATACACAACAACAGGAAAAATAAACCGATAAAGCCATATATAAACGGTTCTCTGTTAAGACTGTAAACGGATGTAACTGTCACTTCTCCCGATTGATTTGTGAGTGTAACCACTTTCAACCCCTTGTAACATGTCGCTCCGTAAAGACTGCCGTTCGTGCTTACAGCCTCAACAACCTTACCTTTTCTTTTTCCGCTCAGAAACTTTACTTTCACTTCCTGGTTTCCAACCCTGCTTCCGTCCTCCTGAAGGTTATCCGTTATCACTTCCGTGACAACGGCTTTTTCAAATTCCTGAGATTTGTTTGACACAAGGTCAACCTTTTTTACATCACTCCATTTTGCAAGAAATATGCCAAGCAATGCCAGAAAAAGTATGGGTATCAGATATTTTATAACCTTTAACGGTTTAACTTTCATTTACTTTGTGCCTCCGGTTTCTTATTATTTTACTACAATCTTACATGTAGCCTTCTTTGTGCCTGCTTTTGCAGTAATAGTTGCTTTTCCTGCTTTTTTTGCAGTCACAACACCTTTTGCATTCACTGTTGCAACCTTTGTATTTGAAGAAGTAAATGTCACATTCTTGTCTGTTGCATTTGAAGGTGCAACTGTTGCTTTAAGCTTAACTTTTTTGCCTTTGGACAAAGTAACCTTTGTCTTGTTGAGTTTAATGCTCTTTACTGCTACATTATCCTTTGTTGTATCGTCTTTCTTATCTTCTGCCTTTTTTGTGATTGTGAATGAATTATCAATCTTGTCACCTGTATTTACATCATATGTATTTATTGTAAATGAATCGCTTGTAACATTTACAACTGAATATGTCGGTGTCCATGTCTGGCTTCTTTCAGCAATATAATCCTGCTGTGTTGAAATAAGATTATAATACTTACTTCCTGTTGCAGAGTTTGCTTCCATATAAAGTACACCCTCAGGATTATTTATTGTACCCTGTGTCTTATCTACAATTTTATAGCAAAGGTTCTGGTTGAGATATTCCTGCTTAGATGAAAGTGCGGCACTATCGTCTGTTTTTCCGTCTTTTACATTGAGATATTCATCTTTTACATTGTCTTTTGTGTATGCTGTATGTGTATTTCCGTCACTTGTAAGCATATAACTTCTTGAATATGTATGGTCATGTCCCTGAAGAACAACGTCAATGTCGTATTTGTCGAGAAGTGTTGTAAGCTGTGTACGAAGTACAATACCATCTGAATCTGAATGGTCATAACCTGAACCGTAAATGTCATGATGGAATGTTACAATCTTCCATTTTGCGTTTGGAGCTGCCTGTTCAGCCTTCTTGATAAGTGCCTCGTGGTCTGCACAATTATAATTATTTGTATTTAAAACAATAAATAATACATCGCCATATGTGTAATAATAATCGTTTCCTGCCGGTGTTGCATTCTGTTCTTCCGTATATGCATTTGGTACATTGAAATGATTCTGATAGTTTGCGAATTTAGAATCGTGATTACCGATAGTTGGGGCAACAGGAACATTTGAAAGAACATCTGCTGAGAGAAATCCTGCATACTCCCGTTCCTGTCCGTTGTCATCACCTGTATTGTTTATCTGGTCTCCCGCTGACACAATAAAATCAACATCTGAATGTTCACTTATTGCTGCTGTAAGAGTCTTATTCCAGCTGAACGCATCGTTTCTGGCAGCAATATCTGCCGACTGCGCTTCTGAACTTTCAGTCGGTGTCTGACCTTTAGATGCACCAATCTGAGGATCTCCAACATAGAGAAAACTGAAATTTGATGTATCACCTGTCTTGAATTTTTTAACTGATGTCCACTTACCGTCAACAAGACACTGATAATAATAAGTTGTATTTTCCTTTAATTCTGTTATTGTAACTTTGTTTGCATAATATGTTACATCATCAATTTTTTTGTATTCTTTAGATGTTCCTGTAAACTCTTTATAATTTTCTGAATATGTATTACTTCCATCTGCTTCTGTTGTTTTTGACATATCAACATTTGTTGAGATGCGAACCTTTGCTTCATCTGCTTTCTTTGAATACCATGCATAATTCAGCTTTGTTGCATCCGCACCCGGCACCATAGAAACTTTTTCATAATCTGTTTTAATGTTTTCCCACTTTGTTTTCCACTGTGACCATTCATCTGAAATTGCTTTCTTTCCTGAATTGTCATTCCAATGCTCTGTTGCTGCAAAACCTGTTACCGCCATAGAACCTGCAAGACAGGCTGCGGCTGCTGACATAAATAATCTTGATTTTCTCATGATTTTCCTCCTTGTGTTGTCATTTATTATCATGTATTTCCTTTACATGACAGATATTAACACAAGGTTGTAAATCACAAATCATAATACAGTAAAATAAAAGTAAAATATTTTAACTTTAATAATTTTGATAAATTTAATTCCGAGTTATTTTATAAGTTTCGGCATAAAATCAAGATAATCCGATGAGACAAGTGTATATTTTATTCCATCTTTTTCACCTGTTATACTGTAATCAAATCTTTCTTTTCCATGAATATGCGAATAAACAACCTGCTCCACTCCAAAATCTTTGGCAAGCTTTGTAAATATTCCTTCATTTTCATACATATTTGTAGGCGGATAATGAAGAAACATTATAAAATCATTATAGCCTGCTTCTTTAGCTGCTTCATATGACTTTGCAAGTCTTTTTCTCTCATTTTTAAAACGGCTTTCTATCTTATCTTCTGCCAGAAAGCAATAATCATCCGTTGAAAAGCCCTTTGAACCTATAAGCGCATACTTCTTTCCACTATTGTTATCCTCATACTCATAAAAATTATTTTGTAAAAACAAAAGTCTGCCTGCAAAAAGTTCATTCAGGCTCTCGGTTTTGTTTATCTTATTCCAAAATCTGTCGTGATTTCCTCGAAGCAATATTTTTTTTCCGGGAAGTGCTGCTATAAACTCAAGGTCTTTCATACTATCCGGTAGTTTTTTTCCCCATGAATGGTCACCCGTAACTACTACTGTATCTGTTTCTTTTACAATACTGCACCAGTTTCTTTTTATTTTATATGAATAATTTTTCCACTCTTCTCCAAACGCTTCCATTGATTTGTCCGACTGAAAGCAAAGATGTAAATCTCCTATTGCATATAACGACATAAATATTTCTCCTGCTAATTATATATTTATTTTAAATTTTTCTAAATATAGACAAGAATCACACATTTATTCATTGTCTTGCAGCTCATCAGCCTGCTCAATCGCCTTTTTGTCTTTATTATCCTCAATTTCCATCTTTGTTTCCTGAGCTTTTCTGTCCTGTGCAATAGCACGGAGAATATTTCCTATATCTTCCGGTGAGAACATACCGATTGCCCTGCCAAGTTCACTTATGTTATCACGATTTACTTTAAGTGTTCCTCCTCCTGATAAAGGAATAGTGATTACTTTTGACGGATCACTCATATCGCCTAGACTTATTGAATTATCCTCCTCGTTGCACACAAAGCATACACCTTTATAAATAATATCCGCACCATCTCCGAGTGCAAAATATTCATTTTTATTATTCTTTAATAACTCCTGCTCCTTCTGCTTCTCCTGTATATTTTCATTATTTATCTTCTCTGCAACAAATGTCTGTCCCATCTGCATAAGTTTTGAAATATCTTCAAGCCATACTGCCCTGTTTTCTTCCCGCTCTTTATCAGCTGTTTCGAGATTCTTTTTACCGTCTTCGACAGTAATCTGTTTATAAAAATCCAGTACATTGTCTATTTTATTAAGATAATCATCCCATTCCTTATCATTCATGCTTTTATCCGGCTTTGTCTGTGCATCTGATACACTAAACATTTCACTTTTTTCACTAAATAAACTTTCTACTCCTGTCATATAATTCTTCCTTTCTACACACATCTTTTATAACCAATTGCAAAACTCATTTTTTACATATACCAGATTTGTGTCACATGCGTACATCCGCAAATAAGCAAAACACAATTTAAAAAAATATGCGCCACAATACACTAAAATGTATTATGACGCATTCCCTTGCTGATAGTTATATCGGCACATTATTCTATTTCTTTAATTTACTTTTGAATATAAATTTTTATTTCCTGTTTGCAGGTTCTACATTTACATTTTTTCCTTTTATCTTTGCATGCTTCATAGCTTCTATAACATCAGCCGCATATTCCCTAGGCACTTCAACAAATGTATACTTATCATACATGTCAATTGCTCCTACAAGATTTCCCTGCATTCCTGACTCTCCTGCTATTGCACCTAAAATATCGCCTATTCTGACACGGTCTTTCTTCCCTATGTTTACAAAAAGACGCACCATTCCAGGCTCTGCTCCTGTATCTCCGAATTCTTCACCCTGATTGTTGTCAAGTGCCGAGTCTCCCATCTCCATTGAAAGAAGTGCTGCTGCCACTTCAATTGCCGAATAATCACTGTCCTCAAGATGTTCTTCAAGAATATCTACCATTTTTCCAAGATTATCCTGCTCAATTATTCCGCTTATCTTCTCGAGAACTTTTTCAACTTTTATATCTGTAATATCATTTATTGACGGTATCGGCTGACGTTTTATCTTTGTCTTGCAATATCTCTGTATATCCTTGAGTTTATATATTTCCTTTCCGACAACAAGCGTAAACGCCCTTCCTGTTCTTCCGGCACGCCCTGTTCTTCCTATACGATGTACATAATACTCATCATCCTGCGGCACATCATAATTAAATACCGCCTCCACATCATCTACATCTATTCCTCTTGCAGCTACATCCGTTGCAACCAGTATGTCTGTTCTTCCGTTTCTGAATCCATTCATAACCCTGTCACGCTGGCTCTGTTTAAGGTCTCCGTGAAGTCCTGCCGCAAAATAACCTCTTCCTTTCAAATCCTCAACAAGTTCATCAACTTTTCTTTTTGTATTACAAAATACAAGTGAAAGCTCAGGGTCGTACATGTCAAGAAGTCTTGAAAGAACCTCTGCTTTCTTTCTCGGATTTACTTCATAATAATACTGTTCAATCTTAGGAACAGTAAGTTCTTTCTTTACAACCTTTATTATCTCAGGCTCCTTGAGATATGTTTTTGCAATCTCCATTATAGGCTTTGGCATTGTTGCCGAAAACAGGAGTGTCTGGTGTTCTTCTGGAAGTGTCTGAAGCACTGTTTCTATATCCTCCCTGAAACCCATATTTAACATTTCGTCAGCCTCATCAAGAACTATGGTTCCCACTGTAGCCATTTTTAATGTATGACGGTTTATATGGTCAATAACTCGTCCCGGTGTTCCTATAACAACCTGTGTTCCACCTTTAAGTGAACGTATCTGCTTTGTGATGTCCTGTCCTCCATATATAGGAAGCACCTTTATTCCATGCATAAATTTAGCAAATTTACGCATCTCATTTGCACACTGTATTGCCAACTCTCTTGTCGGGCAAAGCACAACTGCCTGTAACTTTTTGTTGTGCGGATCTACTCTCTGTAAAAGCGGTATTCCAAACGCTGCTGTTTTTCCCGTTCCTGTCTGAGCCTGTCCTATCATATCCTTTCCTTCAATAGCAACCGGTATAGCCTGTGCCTGAATAGGACTCGCCTGCTCAAACCCCATCTCCGTAACAGCTCTTAATATACGCGTATCCAAACATAATTCTTCAAAATTCATCTTTATTTTCCAATCTCTGTACGACGCACACATATGCAAATCTACCGTACAGTTATAGATTTGCAAAAACGACCTCGTCGATTATACCACATAAAGACTGAAAAAGAATGAATAAACAGTTAATTTTTCAACTGCCCACATCGAAACTTTTCCTCACAAACTTGATTTTCCGTAATTTATCCAATATACTTATTACAATTTTAATGATGTTGGGGGCAAAAAGTATTTTCCCCCAACTAATACCACGGATTGCTTCATTGCTATGCAATTTTCGCAATCCTGCAAACACCTCCAATCTCGCATATTTGCAAGCAAATCTGCTACTTGTCGGTGTTTGGCGGGTCAAGCCACCAGCTAGCAATTTGTATGTAGACATACATTGCTAGCTGCTTTTGACCCTTGTATCATATTATCACATGGTTAATAATGTTTTTGGCGATTATGCTTAGTTTTTTGCCATTCAGATTGACAATTCTCGGTAAAATGATACAATAAAAGTCGGGACATTATATTTTTTGTTTTTTGTCATATGGAACGATAGGGTGAAAGTATATATGAAAAGTCACTGAATGTGTCTGACTTTCAGTTATATATTATCCAGTGGCATAAGGCGGAAGGTATAAAAAAATAAAAGAAAGGGGAACCAGAATGAGTGAAGCAACATTTCGTGGGGGTGTTCATCCTTACGAGGGAAAGGAATTGTCCAAAGACCTGCCTATAAAGACTGTTATGCCTAAAGGTGATATGGTTTTTCCTATGTCACAGCATATCGGTGCACCGGCAACACCTGTTGTACAAAAAGGTGATAAAGTGCTTGTTGGACAAAAAATTGGTGAAGCTAGCGGATTTATTTCAGCAAATATCTGCAGCTCAGTTTCTGGAACTGTAAAGGCAGTTGAGCCTAGAATGCTTTTGAACGGAGCTAAGGCAACCTGCGTGATTGTTGAAAATGACGGAGAATACACAGGAATTGAAGGACTTGGTGAGGATAGGGATTACACCAAACTGTCAAATGACGAGATCCGAAACATTGTAAAAGAAGCCGGTATTGTAGGTATGGGTGGTGCAGGTTTTCCAACAAATGTAAAACTTACACCAAAGGAGCCGGACAAGATTGATTATATTCTTGTAAATGGTGCTGAGTGTGAGCCGTATCTTACATCTGATTACAGACAGATGCTTGAATGTCCGGAAGAGATTATCGGAGGACTTAAAGTCATACTTAAACTTTTTGACAAGGCAAAGGGAGTTATCGGAATCGAGGACAACAAGCCTGATGCCATTGAAAAGATGAAGCAGGCAGCCCAGGGAGAAAGCCGTATAGAGGTTATGCCTTTAAAGACAAAGTATCCGCAGGGTGGTGAGCGTACTCTTATTTCTGCCATTACAGGGAGAAAGATTTATTCTGCAAAACTTCCGGCAGATGCAGGATGCATAGTTGACAATATATCTACGGTTATAGCTATTTACAGAGCTGTCTGTAAGCAGACACCTCTTATTACCAGAGTTATGACACTTACCGGCGATGCGTTCAATACTCCTGTCAATGTTAATGTGCGTATAGGCTGCAACCATGCAGACCTTGTAGCAGAAGGTGAAGGATTTAAGCAGGATCCTGCAAAGATTATTTCAGGTGGTCCTATGATGGGATTTGCCATGTTTGATCTCAATGTTCCTGTCACAAAGACATCTTCTTCTATTTTGGCACTGACAAAGGACGAAGTTGCTGAGAATGAGCCGTCACCATGTATCAGATGCGGCCGCTGTGTTCAGGCCTGTCCGGGTAACCTTGTACCTCAGAAGATGGCACAGGCAGCTATGCATAATGATTATGATACATTTGTAAAACTTAACGGTATGGAGTGTTACGAGTGCGGAAGCTGTACTTATGTATGTCCGGCAAAACGTCCTCTTACACAGACATTTAAGCAGGCTCGTCAGTATGTGGCAGCTCAGAGAAGAAAGAAATAGGAGGGATAAAAGGTGAGTAATTTATTAAATATTTCATCATCACCACATGTTCGTGACAAATCTTCTACGAAAAGTATCATGTGGGATGTTTTTCTCGCACTTATGCCCGCTACCATCGTTGGTATATATAATTTCGGATATAAGGCAGCGATACTTATTGTAGCCTGTGTTGCTGCGGCTGTACTTACTGAGTACATCTGGCAGAAGGCTATGAAACTTCCGGTTACGGTAAGTGACGGAAGTGCAGCACTTACAGGATTGCTTTTGGCACTCAACCTGTCATCTACATTCCCTGTATGGATGGCTATACTCGGAAGTGTATTTGCGATTATCATTGTAAAACAGCTTTTCGGAGGACTTGGTCAGAACTTTATGAACCCGGCACTCGGAGCAAGATGCTTCCTCATGATTTCATTTGCCGGAAAGATGACTTCATTTACATATGACGGTGTTACAGGAGCTACACCACTTGCAATCATCAAAAACGGTGACAAAGCTACAGCAGTAGCAGATCTTCTTGCATCTGGTGACGGCAAGACACAGGTTGCCACAAGTGTTCTCAAGATGTTTATCGGTACTATCGGAGGAACTATAGGTGAGACTTCAGCACTTGCACTTCTTCTTGGTGCAGCATATCTTCTTATAAAGAAAGTTATCACATGGAAGATTCCTGTATGCTATATTGGAACATTTGCAATATTTGCACTTATATTTGGCGGACGTGGTTTTGATCTCACATATCTTGCAGCTGAAATCTGCGGTGGTGGTCTTATGCTCGGTGCATTCTTCATGGCAACAGATTATGTTACAAGTCCTATCACACCGAAAGGACAGATTGTATTTGGTGTACTTCTTGGTATTCTTACAGGAATATTCCGTATTTTCGGTGCATCAGCAGAAGGTGTTTCTTACGCCATCATTATCTGTAACCTGTTAGTTCCATTGATTGAAAAGGTGACTATTCCTGTTCCATTTGGAAAGGAGGGAATTAAAGATGGCAAATAATGAAAACAAATCAACGCTTATGCATGATGCGATTATGCTTTTTGTTATAACACTTATAGCAGGTGTTTTGCTCGGTGGAGTTTATACAATTACAAAAGACCCTATAGCAAAAGCGGATGAGAAAGCTACAAACGAAGCGTATGCTGCAGTTTATAAGGATGCAGAGTTTAAGGCTGATGATACCCTTACAAAGGCTGTTGAATCATTCCAAAAGGATGTTGCAGCAGGTAAGATTGATGATGATACATTCTCATATACAAGCGAAGAACTTATCGAGGCAAGAACTGCTTCTAAAGACGGTTCACAGACAGGTTATGTTCTTAAAGTAAGTGGAAAAGGTTACGGCGGAGCAGTAACTATTGCACTTGGTATCACAAATGATGGCGAGGTTGTTGGCATTCAGATTCTTGATGCGAGCAACGAGACACCTGGTCTTGGTCAGAATTCGACAAAAGAGACTTGGAACAGCCAGTATGTAGGAATGAAATCAGACAAAACATTATCAGTTGTAAAGGATGGCAGCGGAAGTGCAGACAACGGCACAGTTAATGCTATTTCAGGTGCTACCATTACAAGTAAAGCCGTGACAAGAGCTGTCAATGTAGCTCTGAAATTTGTCGCAGCTCAGACCGGAAAGTAAGGGGGTAAAGACATGAGTTCTTGTACAGAGAGATTAAAAAACGGTATTATTACCGAAAATCCGACTTTTGTAATGATGCTTGGTATGTGTCCTACTCTTGCCGTTACATCTTCAGCCATAAACGGACTTGGCATGGGACTTACGACAACGGCAGTTCTTATACTTTCCAATGCATTTATATCATTACTTAGAAAAGTTATTCCGGATAAGGTTCGTATTCCGGCATTCATCGTAATCGTTGCTTCATTCGTAACGATAATACAGCTTTTATTACAGGGATATATGCAGTCACTCAACAAAGCATTAGGTGTTTATATTCCGCTTATCGTTGTAAACTGTATCATTCTTGGTAGAGCAGAGGCTTATGCTTCTAAAAATCCTGTACTTCCATCAATATTTGACGGACTTGGTATGGGACTTGGTTTCACATTTGGTCTTACATGTATCGGTATCTGCCGTGAAATTTTGGGAAGTGGTGCTATATTTAATCATCAGTTCATTCCTGAGGATTATCATATTACATTCTTCGTACTTGCACCGGGAGCATTCCTTGTTCTCTCATTCCTTACGGCATTGCAGAACAAACTCAAAATGCCTTCTGCTACAAATGTTGAGACAAATGATACAAATATCGCCTGTGGCGGTAACTGCGCAAGCTGTATAGGTTCAAGTTGTGCAGCAAATAAAGGTCTTGTTGAGGCTGAGAGAGTTGCAGCAAAGGCAGCAAAAGCTCAGGCAGCAAAGGAAGCAGCAGCAAAAGCAAAAGCAGCAAAAGAGGCGGCAGCAAAAGCAGCCGAAGCTCAGAAAAAGGAGGATTGATTTAAGTGAATTTATTTGTAATTATGATTTCATCAATGTTGGTAAGTAATGTTGTACTTAGTCAGTTCCTCGGTATCTGTCCTTTCCTCGGTGTATCAAAGAAAGTTGAAACGGCAGCAGGTATGGGTGCGGCAGTTACATTCGTTATCACGATAGCATCTGCCATTACTTATCCGATATATTATTTTATTCTTGTTCCTTTGGGACTTGCGTATCTGGAAACTATCGCATTTATCCTTATAATTGCGGCTCTTGTTCAGTTTGTTGAAATGGTATTAAAAAAGTTTATGCCACCTCTCTATGAGGCACTCGGTGTATACCTTCCTCTTATCACAACAAACTGTGCGGTTTTAGGTGTTGCACTCAACAACATCACAAACGGCTGCAACTTTATAGAAAGTGTTGTTACAGGCTTATTTACAGCACTTGGTTTCCTCGTATCTATTGTTATATTGGCTAGTATCCGTGAGAGAATCGAATTCAACGATATTCCACATTCTTTTAAGGGAACACCAATTGTACTTGTAACAGCCAGCTTAATGGCAATTGCATTCTGCGGCTTTGCAGGTCTTGTTTAGAAAGGGGGAGTATAAATGACAGGCGTAATAATGGCAGCGGTAGTTGTTGGTTTGATAGGTCTTCTTATAGGACTCCTTTTGGGATTTGCGGCAAAGGCATTCGCAGTTCCTGTTGATGAAAAAGAAATCGAAGTCAGAGAGTTTCTTCCGGGAAATAACTGCGGTGGCTGCGGATATGCCGGATGTGATGCTTTGGCAAAGGCAATTGCAGCAGGAGAAGCTCCTGTAAATGCATGTCCTGTAGGTGGAGCAGCAGTTGCTGAAAAGATAGGAAATGTTATGGGAGTTGCAGCAGGAGAAAGTGTCAGGATGGTAGCATATGTCAAATGTTCAGGAACATGTGACAAGGCTGGTATCAAGGCAAACTATTATGGAATTTCCGACTGCAAGAGAGCAGCAGCAATCCCGGGACGTGGTGATAAGGCATGTTCATTTGGATGTATGGGCTTTGGCTCATGTGTTGCAGCATGTAAATTTGATGCAATTCATGTAGAACATGGTGTTGCGATAGTAGATAAAGAAAAATGTGTTGCATGTGGTAAGTGTGCAGAGGAGTGTCCAAACGGACTTATCGAGCTTATACCATATGATGCAAAATGGTCAGTTGCTTGTTCAAATAAAGATAAGGGACCAAAGGTTATGTCAGTATGTGATACAGGATGTATCGGATGCGGTCTTTGTGAAAAGACATGTAAATTTGATGCAATTCATGTAGAGAATAATATTGCACATATTGACCAGAGCAAGTGTAAGGGATGTGGAGCATGTGCTGCTAAATGTCCTAAGAAAGTTATACTTGCACATTAGAATTTTAGTTCAAAGCATAAAAATTTGCCGGTTACGGCAAAGCGGACTGTTTAAATTAAAAAGATATAGGCATTGAGTTGTCTATATCTTTTTTTTTGTAAACGAAAATGTTATAATATCATGTGAATTAGGTGCAATAAAATTTAAAGAGGAAAGAGGATTATATTTGTAATTGGATTGAGGAGAATTATGAATAATACACTGTTTTTTATAGAGAATGAAAAAGAAGTAAATAAACAGGTCTGTAAATGGATGTTTGGAGCGGCAATAATTATCTGGTTCATGCTGGTTCTTAATTATCTGGGGATGTTTGAGATAAGCAGAAGAATGTGTATTGTAGCTTTTGCAGTGGGAACATTTTGTGGAATATCTCCAAGCATAGTTATTAGATTATCAAAGTCACAAAATTTTATAAAATACTATAATCTGACATGCAGTATTCTTTGTGTGTCTGTATTTTCAACACAGTATCGTATAGGTATTTATGCTACGATGCTGTTTGCGGTTATAGTGAGCTGTCTTTATTTTGATGAATATCTTACTACCAAGGTGATGATTCTGACGTATATATGTTTTTTGATAGCATATATTTTCAGGTCGATTGAAATGTTGAAGTATGTATATACAGGAGAAACTTTTGTACAGGTATATTTTCCGCTTGTGACGGGAATTACTTTAGAATTTCTTATTATATTCCCTGTTTTAAGATATATGGCTAGGAGATTTAGAACATATATTATAAAACAGAGAGAGTTAATAGATGAACTTATAAGAAAAGATACGCATATGAATATAGCAATGAAAAACTCAAATGATATTATATTTGAGTATGATATGCTTAATGATGAGTATTATGCTAATGCATCTATGACAGGAGATAGAAAAGATGTTGTCATAAAAAATGCGATGGATTTTATATCAGATTGCGTCTGGTTTGATGATGAAACAAGAAAGAAAATATTTGATATGGTTTTTGGAACGAAGAAGGAGCAGTCAGATATATTTAGAGCTAAGTTTGAAGAGAATGATAAAAAAGTTGAGAAGTGGTTTCGTTATGAAGGAAATGCCGTATATGATGATTATGGCAAGCTGGAACTTGTAGTAGGACGATTGTGCGACATTACAAGTGAGAAAGAGAGGGAAGAAAGAGAAAGAATTGCAAGACAGAGGGATGCATTAACAGGTTTATATTCGTTTGAGAGAGTGAGACAGATTGCAATAGAGCTTGAAGAACAGGAGCCTGACAGAATACATGAAGTTATGATAATCAACATAAAAAACATGAATGACATAGTTGAATGTTATGGGGATATTTATGCTGATAATCTTATAGTAATGATTGCCGGTGAACTTAGAAAATTTGGAAGTGAGAAGAAAGTTTATGTGGCAAAGCTGCCGGGAGCAGCGTTTATGTTTTTTATACCTAACTGTGATTTGATAAATGTCAGAAAACTTCGCAGAGAGATAAGCCGTGTTTTGTCAAACATTTATGTAGGTGAAAAAGAGATTAACAGAATAAAATATTATTTTGGTTATCATACAGGCAAGGCATGGTTTGAGAAACTTTTTGAGATTGCATTAAAATATGCAAAAGCACAGAGAGCGGACGATTTAGAAAACAATGAAAAGGTGCAGGAGAAAGACAAAGAACATGAAGTCGTAGATAAATATTTGGAAGATGAGAGTTTTGATGCGGAGAAAGTTTCAGATGAGAGCGAGTTTAAACAGGATGAGAGACTTGTAAAAAATATAGAAAAGCTGTTTGTCGAGTCAAAAGACCTTAGAAGTTCGCTTCAGATAGCACTTGCAAGAGCAGGGCTGTTTTATCATTTAAACAGGGTGAGTGTGTATGAATTTGAGGATGACAAAAACAATGCACATCTGTCTTATCAGTGGTCGTCCGATAAAAAATATGTTGATAAAGAGCTTGCCACAAATAATCATTTAGATATAAAGATGCTTAATGAAATAAAGAAAAGCAGACGGGTGATTTTTGATTTTTCAGATGATGAAATAAAGAAGTATTGCGAGATACGTGGCTTAAATACATACAAAAGTATGTTGGATAATGCCATTATATGTATCATTGTATCCGAGGGAAGGATAAGGGGCGGGGGTGTTTTTGAAAGAGAAGAATGGGCGTTTAAGAGAAATGAAAAGAAATATCTGTTGAAATATTCAAATATTCTTGGCGGGTATGTGTTAAAGCTTCATTCGGATATTGCCAATAAAGCGAAAACAGCTTTTCTTTCAAATATGTCTCATGAAATAAGAACTCCGATGAATGCTATTATCGGAATGACAGACATAGCTAAGGCAAATATGTCAGATATGAATAAGGTTGAGGAATGTCTTGATAAGATTGAGAGTTCATCACAGCATCTGCTTACACTTATAAATGATATACTCGACCTTTCAAAAATTGAGAGTGGTCGAATGACATTGGTCAGCAGAACAATGAGTCTTGATAAGATAGCAGATAAGGTTGAAATGCTTATGAGACCGCAGACTGATGAAAAAAATATTACATTTGAGCTTAAAAGGGATTATGTAAGGCCTATTGTTGTGGGGGATGAACTCAGATTAAGTCAGATACTTATAAATATAGCGGGAAATGCACTGAAATTTACACATGAAAATGGAAAAATTACAGTCAGAATACAGGAGGTATATTCGGACAAAAAGGCAGCAAGGATTAAGTTCAGTATCAAAGATAATGGTATTGGAATCAGTAGAGAGGATCAGAAAAAGATATTTATAGCGTTTGAACAGGCAGGGCAGAATTCTTCTTCAAAGTATGGAGGAACCGGACTGGGACTTGCCATAAGCAACAATTTTGTTCATCTTATGGGAGGAAAACTTGAAGTTCAGAGTGAGCTTGGAAAGGGTTCAGAGTTCTGTTTTGAAATAAAGCTTTCTTATCCGAACAAGGAGGAAAGTGATAGGTACACAGCATTGAAAGATGATGATGAACCTGAAGTTTCTAAGCTTGACGGTAAAAGGATTCTTATGGCAGAGGATAATGAGCTTAATGCGGAGATTGCAAAGACAGTGCTTGAAATGCATGGTGCAAAGGTAACTGTACGGGAAAATGGCTTACAGGCTGTTGAAGAGTTTGAAAACAGTGAGCCGGGAACATATAATTTCATTATTCTTGACATAAATATGCCGGTTATGAACGGGCATGAGGCGGCAATGAGATTGAGAAGCGGCGACAGGGAAGATTCAAAGACGATACCTATAGTTGCAATGAGTGCGAATGCCTTTGCAGAAGACGTTGAGGAGTCTTTGAAATCAGGAATGAATGCTCATATTTCAAAACCAATCAAGGTAGATGAGATGTTAAAAGAAATATCAAAATTTTTATAATGGAGGAAGATAAATGTGGATTGCAGATAATTGGAAAGATTATGAGGTAATAGATACGTCAGACGGTGAAAAGCTGGAGAGATGGGGAGACTATATTCTTGTCAGACCTGACCCGCAGGTTATATGGGATACGCCTAAAAAGGCAAAAGGCTGGAAGAAGATGAACGGTCATTATCACAGAAGCAACAAAGGCGGAGGTGAATGGGAATTTTTTAATCTTCCAAATACATGGCAGATTAAATACGGCAAATTAGTGTTTAACCTGCAGCCTTTCAAATTCAAGCATACGGGATTGTTTCCGGAGCAGGCAGTGAATTGGGACTGGTTTGGAGAAAAGATAAGAAATGCCAAAAGACCTGTAAAAGTATTAAATCTGTTTGCATATACGGGTGGTGCGACACTCGCGGCAGCAGCGGCAGGAGCCAGTGTTACACATGTGGATGCATCAAAGGGAATGGTTACCTGGGCAAAAGAAAATGCGGCGGCATCAGGACTTTCAGAAGCACCTATAAGATGGCTTGTTGATGATTGCGTTAAATTTGTTGAGAGAGAAATAAGACGTGGAAATAAGTATGATGGAATTATTATGGATCCGCCTTCATATGGAAGAGGACCTAAAGGTGAGATATGGAAGATAGAAGAAAAAATACATCCGTTTATACAATTATGTACTCAGATATTATCGGATGACCCGCTTTTCTTCCTTATAAATTCATATACGACAGGTCTTCAGCCGGCAGTTCTTTCATACATGTTGAATACAGAACTTGTGAAAAAAGCAGGTGGAAAGGTTGAAGCACAGGAAATCGGACTTCCTGTATCATCAAATGGGTTGGTACTTCCGTGTGGTGCTTCAGGCAGATGGGAAAAACAGTAAAGTTTGACGCTAAATATCTGTTGATGATATAATGAACACTAAGGTGCTCATATTAAAAGTTTCTGGTGAAACTTTGTAATGTGCAAAAAACATGCGGGCACAGTATGTTGTGCAGGAATGGAGAATAATGTATAGAATAAAACATAGAATAAGGCTTAGAGGAAATCTTAAGACCTATTTGAGATGGCCTCTGTTTTTTGGATTGTTATTTATTTTAATGACAGTTCAGCTTTTTTCAGTGTCAGTTAAAGCCGGTATAATGGGTGTGTTTTACACTGTTATTTATTTGTTGATAGCTTTTCTTATAAATTTTTCCGGTAGAAGAAAGCTCAAGAAAGATCTTATAGAATTTGCTACAAACTATGGTGAAATGCAAATGCGGATGATGAAAACATTGACTGTTCCGTTTGCAATTCTGAGCGATGATGGTCATATGCTGTGGGGCAATGATGAATTTGTATCAGTCATAGTAAACAAAAAAGCGGCAAGAAGAAACATTGCAAACATATTTGAGGAAATTACAATAGACAGTCTGCCGGACTCTGATGAGATTAAGGTGATACATGTAAAAACAGAAGATAAATATTATCGTGCTGTTATGAAACTTATTGTATCAGACTCACCGGACTCTGATGAGATGGTAAAAACTGACATAAATCAGCTTATGGATAACAGCAGGCTCATTTCTGTATTCCTGTATGATGAGACTGACATGATGGAACTTGAGCAGAAGAGAGAAGCGGAAAATCTTGTTGTGGGTCTTTTATATATTGACAATTATGATGAGCTTATCGACAGCATCGATGAAATTAGGCAGTCGCTGATTATGGCTCTGATAGACAGAAAAATCAATAAATACATGCAGGGGATAGATGCAATCTCTAAAAAACTGGAGAAGGATAAATTTTTGTTTTTATTTAAACAGAGTTATCTTGCAGAGATATGTTCAAATCGTTTTGCAATTTTAGAAGAAATAAGGGATATAAATCTCGGAAATGAATCAAGTGCAACCATAAGTATTGGTATTGGTGTGGGCAGAGATACATTTGTTGAGAGATATGACCTTGCGCGTGCTGCCATAGATCTTGCACTCGGAAGAGGTGGCGACCAGGCTGTAGTCAAATCTGTTGACCGGGAAAAATTCTACGGTGGAAAAAGTGTTCAGATAGAAAGAAATACAAGGGTAAAAGCGAGAGTAAAAGCACATGCTTTAAAAGAACTTATAGAGGGCAAGGAAAGAGTTGTCGTAATGGGACATTCGATAGGTGATGTCGATTCTTTCGGTGCTTCAATAGGTATATACCGCATTGCAAAGACGCTTAACAGAAAAGCGAATGTTGTATTAAATGAGGTAAATCAGTCTGTTAAACCTATAAGAGACAGATTTTATACAAAAGAATACGAGGGTGACATGATTGTTACAGGTGACGAGGCAAAAGAACTTGTAGATGAAAATACGGTACTTGTAATTGTAGATGTAAATAGAGCAAGTTATACAGAATGCCCGGAACTTATTGAGCAGGCTCAGTCTGTTGTAGTGATAGACCATCACAGACAGGCGGGAGATGCGATTAATAAGGCGGTATTGTTTTACATTGAGCCATATGCATCGTCTGCGAGTGAAATGGTTGCTGAGATTTCACAGTATATCGGCAATGGTCTTAAGCTTAAATCAGCAGAAGCCGAGGCAATGTATGCCGGTATTATGATTGATACAAATTATTTTTCAAATAAAACGGGTGTCAGGACTTTCGAGGCAATGGCTTATCTGAGAAGAAACGGAGCTGATGCGGTTCGCATAAGAAAGGCTTTCAGGGAGGATATTGACGAATATAAGATAAGAGCGGCGGCTATACAGGATACGGAGCTTTACAAGGATGCATTTGCAATAGCAGAAAGCAAGAGTGAGGGAATAGAATCACCGACTGTATTTGCATCCAAAATTGCAAATTCACTTCTCGACATAAATGGAGTTAAAGCTTCATTTGTACTTACAAAATATAGAGGAAAAGTGTATATAAGTGCACGTTCAATTGACGAAGTCAATGTCCAGATTATGATGGAGCAGTTTGGCGGCGGCGGTCATATAAATATGGCGGGTGCACAGCTTGAGAATGTTGAAGTGGAAGCTGTAAAAGATATGATTAGAGAAGAAATAGACAGGATGATAGAGGAAGGAGAAATATAGATATGCAGGTAATATTATTAGAAGATGTAAAATCTCTTGGAAAAAAAGGAGAGATTGTAAAGGTAAACGACGGATATGCCAGAAATTTTATATTAAAAAAGAAACTTGGTGTTGAGGCAACATCAAACAATTTAAATGAGCTTAAACTTCAGAAGAAAAATGAAGAGAAGCTTGCAAAGGAAAAACTTGAGGCTGCAAAAGAGTTTGCAAAGGAACTCGAGGAAAAACAGGTTACAGTTTCAATAAAAACAGGTTCAGGCGGAAGAAGTTTCGGCTCTGTCTCAACAAAAGAGATTGCGGCAGCAGCAAAAAGCCAGCTTGGTTATGAACTTGACAAAAAGAAAATGGAACTTGATGTACCTATCAAAAGTCCGGGAACTTTCAATGTCAAGATAAAGCTTCACAAGGAAGTGACAGCTGAACTTAGAGTTGTTGTAAAAGAGGCTTAAGAGGTAAAAAAATTGGAAGAAGAAGTGATAAAGAGACTTCCGCCTAACAATGTGGAAGCGGAGAAAGCTGTTATAGGAGCGATGATGTTAGATTCGGATGCTATAATGGTATGTTCCGAGATACTTACAGCAGGAGAATTTTATCAACAGCAATATGGAATTATCTTTGATGCTCTTGTTGAAATGTACAGAGATGGGATAGGAGCCGATTTGGTCACTATCCAGAATAAGCTTCGTGAGAAGGAAGTCACACCTGAACTTTACAGTGTGGAATATTTAGGAGAACTTTTAGCAAGTGTTCCCACATCGGCAAATGTAAAATTTTATGCGGAGATTGTACATGAAAAGGCTGTTTTAAGAAGGCTTATCAAGGTAACAGAACAGGTTACAAGAGAGTGTTACATGGACAGCCAGCCGTTAGAGGATATTCTCGAGGACACCGAAAAAAGCGTGTTTGATGTAATACAGCAGCGTGGAGGAAGTGAGTTTGAGCCAATCAGAGACGTTGTGCTCAGAACTCTTGACAGTATAGAAAAGGCGGCTAAACAAAAAGGAAACATCACGGGTCTTGAAACAGGTTTTAGAGATTTAGATGCTAAAACGGCAGGATTGCAAAAATCCGACCTTATACTTATAGCGGCGAGACCGGCAATGGGTAAAACAGCATTTGTACTGAATATTGCCGAGTATGTGGCACTTCACAGCAACAGTACAATAGCTTTGTTCAGTCTCGAGATGAGTAAAGAACAGCTTGTAAAACGTATGCTTGCCATGAATTCAATGGTAGATTCGCAAAAGATACGAACCGGTGATTTGGAAGATGATGACTGGGACAAACTTGTAGGAAGTGTACGAAAAATAGGAAATTCAAATCTTGTAATCGATGATACATCAGGAATTACGGCATCGGAACTCCGCTCGAAATGCCGTAAATTAAAAATAGAACAGGGACTTGACCTTGTTATAATAGATTATCTTCAGCTTATGACGGGTGCGGGCAAAAGAAAAAGTGACAGCAGACAGCAGGAAATATCTGATATATCACGTTCGCTTAAGGTAATGGCAAGAGAACTTGACGTTCCGGTAATAGCTTTGTCACAGCTTTCCCGTGCCGTTGAGTCAAGACCTGATAAAAGACCGATGCTTTCAGACCTTCGTGAATCGGGAGCGATAGAGCAGGATGCGGATATTGTAATGTTTATATACAGAGATGAATATTATAATCCGGATTCGGAGAAAAAAGGTGTGGCGGAAGTCATAGTGGCAAAACAGCGAAGCGGTCCGACCGGTCCGGTTGAACTTGCGTGGCTGTCGCAATATACGAAGTTTGGAAATTTGGAGTACCAGAGGTAATTATATTAAAATTTCAGAAATTTCTTATAAATAAATCAAAAAATTAAACTTGAAATGATAGGGGATTATTTATATTATATAAGGGTGGGAATTTTAGTTTTGCCACGCTTATAATAAATGAGATATCTTAAATTTAGATGTTATTGCTTTTAAGCTATAATGCAATAGATTACCGCAATAACACAAATCAAAGGTGTTTTAACACAGAAATGGAGGATTACGATAATGGGAACACAGGTAAAATTTGATTACTCATTAACAAATGGTATTGTGTCAGAGGACGAAATCAAGTCTATGGCAAAGATTGCAAATGATGCAAAAGATGTACTTGTAAGCAAATCAGGTGCAGGAAATGACTTCCTTGGATGGATAGACCTTCCGGTTGACTATGATAAGGAGGAGTTTGCACGTATTCAGAAAGCAGCAGAAAAGATTAAATCTGATTCTGAGGTGCTTCTTGTAATTGGTATCGGTGGTTCATATCTTGGGGCAAGAGCAGCAATTGAGTTTTTAAGACATGGTTTCTACAACAGTGTATCTAAAGAAATCCGTAAGACACCTGAGATTTATTATTGTGGAAACAGCCTTAGTGGAACATATCTTTCACAGCTTATAGAAGTAATCGGGGACAGAGATTTCTCTGTAAATATAATTAGTAAATCAGGAACAACAACAGAGCCTGCCGTAGCTTTTAGAATTTTCAAAGAGATGCTTGAAAAGAAGTATGGTAAAGAGGAAGCTGCAAAGAGAATTTATGCAACAACAGACAAGGCAAAGGGAGCACTCAAGAACCTTGCAACAGAAGAAGGTTATGAGACATTTGTTGTACCTGACGATGTAGGAGGACGTTTCTCAGTTCTCACAGCAGTAGGACTTCTTCCAATTGCAGTAAGTGGTGCAGATATTGCAAAACTTATGGAAGGTGCAGCTTCTATGAGAGAAGTATGCCTGAATAAAGATTTTGATGAGAATGAATCATTAAAATATGCAGCAATCAGAAATATTCTTCTCCGCAAAGGAAAGAGCGTTGAAATTCTTGGAAACTATGAACCTGCATTCCATTATGTAGCAGAGTGGTGGAAACAGCTCTTCGGAGAGAGTGAAGGAAAAGACCAGAAAGGTATTTTCCCGGCATCAGTTGACCTTACAACTGACCTTCATTCAATGGGACAGTTCATTCAGGACGGAAGCCGTATCATGTTTGAGACTATCATGGAACTTGAGAAACCTTCATATGATATTACAATTCAGGAAGAAGCAGTTGACCTTGACGGACTTAACTATCTTGCAGGTAAGACATTAGACTTTATCAACAAGAGTGCCATGAAGGGAACACAGCTTGCACATACAGACGGAAATGTACCAAACCTTGTAGTAAAGGTACCTGAGCAGAACGAGTTTTATCTTGGACAGCTCTTCTATTTCTATGAGTTTGCTTGTGGTGTAAGCGGATATATCTTAGGAGTAAACCCATTCAATCAGCCGGGTGTTGAGAGCTACAAGAAAAACATGTTTGCATTACTTGGAAAACCTGGATTTGAGGCTCAGAGAGAAGAACTCATGAAGAGACTTTAATCGAATGCGCGAAAGCCACCATCATAATACATACAGGATATGATTTTTGTTTTGAGATAAAAATGCCTTGAAGCAGGAATTATATCCTGTTTTGGTCTAAACGGAAAGTTGAGATAAAGAACATGAATGATTTGATAGATATTTTAGATATAATAGGAGTTGTGGCTTTTGCAATATCGGGAGCGATGACTGCGATAAAAAAGAGGATGGATTTGCTTGGAGTATGCGTGCTTGGAATTGTGACAGCGGTTGGAGGCGGCATAACGAGGGATGTGTTACTTGGCAATACACCGCCGGCGGCATTTAAAAATCCCAGGGATGTAAGCATAGCGGCAATAGTTTCATGTCTTGTATTTATATTTATGATAATGAATGCATCTGAGCATGCAAAAAATCCGAGTGAAAGATTTGTGGCACTATATGAGTATATTCTTATGCTTACAGATGCGGTCGGACTTGGCGCTTTTACGGTCATAGGAATAGATGTGGCAAAAAAGACAGTCAGTGATTACAATACAAATACATTTCTGCTTATATTTGTCGGAGTTATAACGGGAGTAGGTGGCGGAGTTCTGCGTGATATAATGAGTGGGATGATACCGTATATATTTAAAAAACACATATATGCAGTTGCATCGGCAGCAGGAGCAGGGGCATATATAGTTATTGATAATTATATAGGAAGAAATACGGCAATAGTCGGTTGTTCAGTGCTTGTCGTGGCGGTGCGTGTACTTGCGGTTCACTTTGAATGGAATCTGCCTAAGATAAAGTACGGAGAGTGATTTTCGTATGGAAAATATAAAAAATTAGATCAACTTTAAATTTTTTGCAACAAGTAAGAAAGATATCTGTCTTAATAAGTGAAACAGTAATAACAAATAAAGATTAACCGGACTTAAAGTGAATGATATTCTTTAAAGAAAGGTTCAAAAATAAGTTTGATTTTTTAAGGAGGGTGACGCTTATGAGAAAACAGATTGAAAAAATTATCACTATGACAGTTGCAGCAGGTTTGATGACAAGTACATTGTTTGGGGAAGCAGGTTATGCAGCTAAAGTAAAGAAACCATATTATAAAACAGGAGTAAAGACGGATTATCTTGTCAACGATGCAGCACTTTTCAAAAAGACAGGAGTAGTATTATCATTTAGAGAAAAATATGCAGAAACTTCAGGATATAATCCGGTGTCATATTCAGTTTATGGTTTAGGTGCCGATAAGGAAAGACCACTTACAGGATATGTAATGATAGGAAATATAAATAAATTTGGCAAGAGCATAAGTTACGAGGTTCTTGATAACACAGACTCGGTAGAGAAGATAGTGCTTGATGGCAAAAAATCTTACAAATTAGATAAAGTAAGAAAACCGGCAGCAAATGATACCGTGTTATGGGATGACTTTAGTAAAAGGACAGCGAGTGAATTAAATATGGAATTTAAGACAGCATCTAAATTAAAAATTCCGGAGGGTAAACATATATTATCAATTACAGATAAAGATGGTCATAAATCCATTCTTAAAGTTTGGAAAGATACAAAGGCACCCAAGATAAAAGTTACAAGGAAAGGAAAAAAGATTATTTGCAAAATTACGGATAAATCAGGAATAGATGAGGTGAATGGCAAGAAAATATCAAAGAAAGGTAAAATCGTAAAATCATATACAGTTAAAGGAGACTGTGTGGTTTCAGATTTAGCAGGAAATGAGTCAGTTTCATATTCATTTAAGTAAATGGCGGGGCAGCAGTATATTATGCAAAAAATATACTCCACAACAGTGCCATGGTCGGAACAAATATGACAGGAATTGTAACTGCATGTGGACTTAAAAAAATGTAACTTATTAAGTTACGGGGATTTATTTCAATAAGAGTAGGAGATAGTATATGGCAAAAGTTATAAGTATAGGGAATCAAAGTTTTGAATCAATACGGGAAAAAAATAATTTTTATATAGATAAAACTTTATTTATAAAAGAGTGGTGGGATAATTACGATATAGTAACACTTATAACACGCCCACGTCGTTTCGGAAAAACATTAAACATGGATATGATAAAGTGTTTTTTTTCAAACGAGTATAGAGACAGAGGAGATTTATTTGAAGGACTTGATATTTGGAAAGATGAAAAATATCGTGAATTGCAGGGAACATATCCTGTAATATTTTTAAGTTTTGCGGAGATTAAGACAAAAAAATTTGAAGCTGCCAGAGAACAAATATGTTTTCAGATAGTAAAGTTATACAATGAAAATGAGTATTTGTATGATAGTGGTATATTAACAGAGAATGAAAAAAAGTTTTTTAGAAGTGTGGATATGGATATGTCTGATGTCATATTGAGCACCGCCATAAACCAGATGTGCTGTTTTATGCAGAAATATTATGGGAAAAAGGTAATAGTTTTACTTGATGAATATGATACACCTATGCAGGAGTCATATATAAACGGGTATTGGGAAGAACTTGTAGCAGTTACAAGAAGTATGTTTAATTCTACATTTAAAACCAATCCATACCTTGAAAGGGCGATAATGACAGGCATAACTCGTGTCTCGAAAGAAAGTATTTTTTCGGATCTTAATAACCTGGTCGTAATCACCACTACATCAAATCAATACGAGACAGCATTTGGGTTTACGGAAAAAGAAGTGTTTAAAGCACTTGACGAACAGGGACTTTCAAATGAAAAAGAGGAAGTTAAGACTTGGTATGATGGTTTTTCGTTTGGAGATAAAAAAGATATTTACAATCCATGGTCTATAATAAATTTTTTGAAATTTAAGAGCTTACAGACCTATTGGGCAGATTCAAGTTCCAACGGGCTTATAAACAGCCTTATACAAAAGGGAAGTTCTTATATAAAAATGTTTATGGAAATACTTCTTAAAGATGGGACAATAGAGGTACCTATAGACGAGCAGATAGTATTTTCAGAACTTGATTATTCGGAGGACGCAGTGTGGAGCCTTATGCTTGCAAGTGGATATCTTAAAGTAGTATCAGCAGACCCGTTGGATGGAAGTCGTAGGAAAGTGCGCAAATACAGACTTACACTTACAAATCTGGAAATACGGATTATGTTTGAAAATATGATACTAAGATGGTTCAGTACGGCAAAGACAGAGACAAATGAGTTTGTAAAAGCACTTATATGTGGGGATGTAGAGGGGATGAATGAGTATATGAATGACGTTGCATTAAAAATATTCAGTTCATTTGATTCAGGAAAACATACATCAGAAAGAAAAGCACCGGAAAATTTTTTCCACGGTTTTGTATTAGGTCTTATGGTAGATCAGACAGAAAACTATATTATAAACTCAAACAGGGAGAGTGGTTATGGACGGTATGATATAATGCTTGAACCTGTGGATAAAGATGATATACGATACCCGGGAATAGTTATAGAATTTAAAGTTATAAATCCCAGAAAAGAAACCGGCTTAAAGGAAACAGCCGAGTCTGCATTGCAACAGATAAAAGAAAAAGACTATGATGCTGAACTTGTAAGGAGAGGTGTAAAAAAGGAGAATATAAGACATTATGGTTTTGCATTTAAAGGTAAGGAAGTTTTGATAGAGGGAGTATAAGTGAACAGTATTAGATTTTGTGAAATGGAGTGAAAAAATGGGGATATATTTTAATCCGAGAAATGCCAGCTTTAGAAAAGACAGAAAGAGTGCATATGTGCCAAATTATGAAGTTGCAAAGGCATTTCAGATGGCTTTAAAGGTTGGAGAATGGGATGAAATATCAAAAGCAATATCGAGATGCGATGAGTTACTTATGGCAACAATAGATGGTGATGCACAAAAAGATAATATTTTTAGGTAAATAGAGTAAAGAATACAGGTTATGCATGCATAGTCTGTATTTTTTTGTGTTATATAAAACTTTTTGTACTTATTTTTGAAGGTTTTTGTAAAAGTCATTCGTTTAAGTATAATGAAAAGGGAAAATGGGAGGTGATGAAGCTTGGCGGACAATACCATACATATGATGCAATTGGAAAAGGCTATGGAGCAATACGAAAAACTTATTTTTTCAATATGTTATCGTATGTTGGGAGATTATTTTGATGCTCAGGATATGACGCAGGAAACATTTCTTACATATTACAGGGTGCTTGACCGATTTGATGGTCAGAATGAAAAGGCTTTTTTAACGAAAATTGCAACGAATAAATGTCTTGATATTCTTAAATCCAAAAGAAGAAAAGAGATGCCGGCTGAAGATGACATACTGGAAAATAATGTCGGGACAGTTTCATCTGTTGAGGAAGCTTTTTTGGAAGAAGAGATAAATCAGGAACTTATCAATGCCTGCCGAGATTTAAAGCCGCCATATAATGAAGTTGCTTATGAATTTTATTGTTGTGATAAGACGGCAAGAGAGATTGCCGAGAGACGTGGAATTAAGTTGAAAACAATTCAGACACAAATTTCAAGGGCAAAGAAAATGCTTCAAAAAAAATTGAAAGGAGGACGTTATGGCACATATAACTGACGAGCAGATAAAAAAATATTATGCGCATATGCTGAGACAGCCCGAAGAAACAGATATGCTTACGCATATTGCAAAATGTGAATATTGTGCCGGAAGATTTGCGTCAGGATTACCTCAAACGGAAATGATAGGGTTACCTCATGGTGTTTCGGTGGAAATTTTGGAAAAAGCAGAGAAAATACCGATAAAACAGCGAAGACGCAGAGAGTATTACAGATATTGCACAAGGGTTGCACTTGGAATGTGTATGTCGTTTGCACTATTGGTTACTGCGAACTTAACATATAACTCAGATTCACAGAGCATGCCGGGAACAGTTTTAGAGGAAGTGCAGCAGGATAAGGGTGAAAAATTTGGAAGTGAAACTGCGAGAAAAGATTTGACGGCAAAAAAATCGGCGTATGAAAAAAAACAGTCGGAAATGAAAAAAAAGCAGGACACAGAACGAAAAAAATTTATGGAAAAGCATAGGGAAAGCAGTGGGAGTAGAAGTTTTAGTATAAACAGGGTTTTTAGAAATTTGCAAAAATATTTGAATATAAAAAAATAAAATAGGTTGGAGGAATAAGGATTATTATGAAAAGAAAAAAAGGAAAATTTTTAACATTCTGTTTTTCGTGTATACCGGGAGCAGGACAGATGTTTTTAGGATTTTTTAAAGAGGGCGTAAGCCTTATGACAATGTTTTTTGGAATTTTAATACTGACAAATTGGCTGTATATTGAAATGTTTGGTTTCGGTGCAATAATTGTTTGGTTCTATGCTTTTTTTGATGCCATGAACAAAAATTCATTGCCAGATGAAGAATTTGAGGAACTTGAAGATAATTATATATGGGGTTCTCATTTAGATGGACTTACTGAAATTCCAAAAGGAAAGGGCAGAAATGTATTAGCAATAGTTCTCATATGTCTGGGTATATATATGTTATGTAACAGCATTATTTCGGCACTTGCAGGTATGGGAATATACATTTCATATGAAATAAATGAATTTTTATTGCATTATGTACCACAGTTCGCAGTAGCATTTATTATAATCGCAGTCGGAATACGCATGATAATGGGAAAAAAGAAAGCATTTGATTTTGATGATGAGAAATACTTTGAGGGGAGAGAGGATAAATGAGACAGCGCAGAATAGGCACAATAACACTGGGAGTTTCACTTGTATTATTTGGGATATTGTTTATGATTCGTATATTTGGCGGAGTACTAAACTATACATTGATTTTTCATCTGTGGCCGTTGATTTTGGTTGCACTCGGCATGGAAATATTATATTATAGTTGTCTGGCACCTGAAAAAGCCGGAGCTTACGATTTTGCGGCAATTATTATTTTGATAATGATAGTGTTTTTTGCAATGTGCATGGCTGGCTTTGACATGGTACTTACGAATATGCCAAAAGACATTTGGGATAAATGGTGGTAAGGAGAAAAAATGAAACGAATAAAACTGACGGTGGCATACGACGGTACAAATTATCATGGCTGGCAGATACAGCCAAATGCGATTACAGTTGAAGGTGAATTAAATAAAGCCATATCGGAGCTTACCGGTGAACATATAGAAGTTATAGGGGCAAGCAGAACCGATGCAGGAGTGCATGCACTTGGCAATGTTGCTGTGTTTGATACAGAGAGCAGGATACCGGGAGAAAAGTTTTCATATGCGCTGAATCAAAGACTTCCGGAAGATATAATAATACAAAGTTCAGAAGAAGTGGCATTAGACTTTCATCCGCGTTATCAGGAATGCAGAAAGACATATGAATACACGATTTTGAACAGAAAATTTCCGTTACCTGAGTACAGAAATACAGCACATTTTGATTATGGAAATCTTGATGTAAAAGCAATGCAGGATGCATGCAAAGCATTTATCGGGGAACATGACTTTGCCGGATTTTGTTCAGCGGGAGCGCAGGTGAAAACAACAGTCAGGACAATATACAGTTTAGAGGTCGAGTGCATAGAGCTTGGAAAAGCAAAGCCTGATGGTGAAAAAAGTGAAGATTTGTATGCCGGGACTGATAAACAAAAAGAAAATGACAGGCTTATAAGAATAAGAGTAAACGGAAACGGTTTCCTTTATAATATGGTGCGTATAATTGCGGGAACGCTTCTCGAAGTGGGAAAGGAAAATATACCATCTGAAAAGATGGGAGAAGTAATAGCTTCAACCGACAGGGCGAAAGCGGGGCCGACAGCGCCGGCAAGGGGACTTAAGCTTGTGGAGATTAGGTATGTGTGAATTTTTACACAGTAATGCACATTTGTTATATAAACACTCTATGCACTTGCAATGAATCCACGATTATGCTATTATCTCGTTTGTGAGCGGTATTCGGATTAAAAGGAAACTGCATCAGAGATAATGTGACCTCTGCTGATGTGGAGGTGGTAATATAAACATAGGTTTTATAGGAGCAGGAGCTGTTGCTTGCAGTATGGGAAAATATCTCAGTGAAAACAGCAGCATTGCAAAAATTAAAGGTTATTATAGTAGGACGAAAAAAAGCGCGGACATTGCGGCGACTTTTACAAACTCTACAGCATATGATTCATCAGAAGAATTGGTGAAAGAATGTGACATCGTATGCGTAGCGACACCTGATGATAGCATTTTAAAAGTATGGGAACAGATTAAAGATTTTAATCTACATAAAAAAATTATATGTCATTTTAGCGGTTCATTATCATCTGATATTTTTTCCGGGATAGAGAAAACCGGAGCAGAAAAAATTTCTATTCATCCAATGTACGCGTTTAGCGACAAATTCACATCATATAAGCAATTAAATACAGCAAGGCTTACAATTGAAGGCAGTACAGAGGCGGTAAAAGTCATAAAGGAGCTTTTTGGAGCTGAGTTGAAACATCAGATTTTTGAACTGAAAGCTTCAGATAAGGTGAAATATCATGCGGCAGCGGCATTTGCGAGCAATTATATTGTCGGAATTTTTGATGTTGCACTTGAACTTTTGAAAAATTGTGGTTTTACTGATAAAGACGCCGTATCTCTTTTGGAACCATTGATAACAGGAAATGTTAAATCTGTGCTTCAGAATGGAACAAAAGATGCATTGACAGGTCCGGTTATCAGAAATGATATCGGAACAATAAAAAAACATATTGAAGCACTCGAAGATAGAGATATGATTGATATATATAAAAGTGTCGGAAAAAGACTTGTGGGTATTTCAAAGCAAAAATATTCCGATAGGGATTATAGTGAATTGGAAGATATTTTTTCTAAAAGAAAGTAGATACAAAGATGTGAATATGCCTGAAATCCGATACGTTTCAAAATAACAGTTTTTGGATATGCAATTTTAGTGATGCAGTCCAAACAAAGAAATCTGACCTGAAATAAAGGCAGATATTCGGAAAGGAATTATAATATGAAAAACACAGTAAGAACATTTCAGATGGCAAAGGAAAAGGGTGAGAAGCTTACGATGCTTACAGCCTATGATTATTCAACAGCGAGACTTATGGAAGAAGCAGGAATAAATGCTATTCTTGTAGGAGATTCGCTTGGAAATACAATTCTGGGGTATGAAGATACTATCTCTGTTACAGTTGATGATATGATACATCATGGGGCAGCTGTTGCCAGAGGAACAAGTGATACTATGGTTGTTATAGATATGCCGTTCATGTCATACCAGACAGGGACAAGAGATGCACTTATAAATGCAGGCAGACTTATGAAAGAGGGACGTGCAGGTGCAGTGAAACTTGAAGGTGGAGCAAGTGTATGCCCACAGATAAAGGCTATAACAGAAGCAGGAATACCTGTTATGGCGCATTTAGGACTTACACCACAGTCGGTAAATGCATTTGGTGGTAACAGAGTTCAGGGTAAGACAGAAGCAGCGGCAAAGAAGCTTATTGAAGATGCACTTGCGGTACAGGAGGCTGGAGCATTTGCGGTTGTATTAGAATGTATTCCTGAAAAACTTGCAAAGATTGTTACAGAAAAACTTGATATTCCGACTATCGGAATTGGTGCCGGCGCAGGTTGTGACGGACAGATACTTGTATATCAGGATATGCTCGGAATGTTTTCGGATTATGTGCCTAAGTTTGTCAAGAAATTTGCAAATGTCGGCGATGTAATGAAGCAGGCATTTAAGGACTATATCAATGAAGTTTCGGCAGGAACATATCCGGCTGAGGAGCACACATTTAAAATAGATGAGGATGTTTTGGAAAAGTTGTATTAAAATTTGTGGATAAAATTTAGGCTGTGAGGATTGCACAGTTATAATGAAAAATATTTTATTTTAATAGATTGGAGTAAGAAATCATGGAAATTACAGGTAGTATAAAGAGAGTCAGAGAACAGGTAAGAGAGTGGAGAAAGGAAGGTCTTACAGTTGGTCTTGTTCCGACTATGGGTTACCTTCATGAGGGACATAAAAGTCTTATAGACAAAGCTGTTGCACAGAATGATAAGGTTGTTGTAAGTGTCTTTGTAAATCCTATGCAGTTTGGTCCTACAGAGGATTTAGAGAGCTATCCGAGAGATATGGATAGAGATGCAGCACTTTGTGAAAAAGCAGGAGCAGCACTTATTTTCCATCCGGAACCTGAGGAGATGTATGATGATAATTTCTCTTCATTTGTTGATATGAACACACTTACAGGTGGTCTTTGTGGAAAGACAAGACCTATTCATTTCCGTGGAGTTTGTACCGTTGTTGCAAAGTTATTTAATATTGTTACACCTGACAGGGCTTACTTTGGTCAGAAAGATGCACAGCAGCTTGCAGTTATCAGACATATGGTAAATGATTTAAGCTTTGGAATTGAGATTGTGGGATGTCCTATTATCCGTGAGGAAGATGGTCTTGCAAAGAGTTCAAGAAATACTTATCTTAGTGAAGAAGAACGCAAGGCAGCACTTGTTCTCAGCCATTCGTTAAAAGAGGGCAGAAAACTTGTTGATGCAGGTGAGAAGGATGCAGCAAAGGTAAAGAAAGCAATTACAGATATAATCGAAAAAGAACCTCTTGCAAAGATTGATTATGTTGAAGTTGTTGATTGGAATACACTTGAGCCTGTAGAGAGAATAGATGGTCCTATTCTTACAGCTATAGCCGTGTATATCGGAAAGACAAGACTTATTGACAATTTCATCGTTGAGTAAAAAATAATTATGTATGATAGGCACATCTTGTTTTTACGCATCCTTGTGAAATGGTGAGTTGTGTCTGTTTGGAAATGGAGTAAAATATGACAGTTACAATGCTTAAAGGTAAAATTCACAGAGCAGTAGTTAAACAGGCTGAGTTAAATTATGTAGGAAGTATCACTGTTGACCCTGAGCTTATGGAGGCAGCAGGAATATATGAATACGAACTTGTACAGATAGTAGATGTTGAAAATGGAAACAGATTTGAAACATATACGATAGCAGGCGAGCCGGGAAGCGGAATGATATGTTTAAATGGTGCAGCAGCAAGACAGGTACAGGTAGGCGACCATGTTATTATTATGTGCTATTGTCAGATGTCACCGGAGGAAGTTAAAGAGCATAAGCCGAAGGTAGTATTTGTAGACGATGAAAATAAAATTGTGAAAGTATCTTCTTATGAGAAATACGGAACACTTACACAGGAAGCGGCTAAATGATGACAGTTTAGAAACGGAGATAAAGTTATGTTAAAAGGAAAGACAGTTGTTTTGGGGGTAACAGGAAGTATAGCGGCATATAAAATTGCAAATCTTGCAAGTATGCTGTCAAAACTTCACGCAGACATTCATGTATTGATGACACAAAATGCAACAAATTTCATAAATCCAATTACATTTGAAACACTTACCGGAAACAAATGTCTTATAGATACATTTGACAGAAATTTTCAGTTTAATGTTGAACATGTGTCACTTGCGAAAAAAGCGGATGTAGTTCTTATAGCACCGGCTTCGGCAAATGTTATTGGAAAACTTGCAAATGGAATAGCGGATGATATGCTGACTACAACTGTTATGGCTTGCAAGTGCAAAAAGATAATCTCGCCTGCCATGAATACAAATATGTATGAAAATCCGATAGTCCAGGATAATATAGCCAAGTTAAAACGATTTGGAATGCAGGTTATTGAACCTGATGTTGGACTTCTTGCATGCAAGGATGTGGGTGCAGGAAAAATGCCGTCAGAGGACACACTTCTTGACTTTATTTTACAGGAAATATTATTTGAGAAAGATTTAGCCGGAAAAAAGGTGCTTGTAACAGCAGGACCTACAATGGAAGCAATAGACCCGGTGAGATTTATCTCAAATCATTCAACCGGAAAAATGGGTTATGCAGTGGCAAAAACAGCCGCAAGACGAGGAGCGAAAGTAACACTTGTAAGTGGACCTGTAAATCTTTTACCGCCACGCTTCGTAGAAACTGTGCAGATAGAAAGTGCCGCCCAGATGTATGATGAAGTCATAAAAAGAGCCGACGAACAGGATATAATCATAAAAGCGGCGGCGGTAGCCGATTATACACCTGAAAACACAGCCGATGAAAAGATAAAGAAAAAAGATGGTGGTGAAATGTCGATACCACTTAAGCGGACAAAAGACATTCTCAAAACCCTTGGAGAAAACAAAAAAGAAAATCAGTTTATTTGCGGATTTTCCATGGAAACACAGAATATGCTGGAAAATTCAAAGAAGAAACTTGAAAAGAAAAATGTGGATATGATAGTAGCCAACAATCTCAAAGTAGCAGGAGCAGGCTTTGGAACAGACACAAATATAGTCACGCTCATCACGAAAGATGCGATCAGGGAGCTGCCGAAGATGAGCAAAGAAGATGTGGCAGCAGCTATACTTGATGAGATTGCGAAAAAGCTGAATTGATTTTGTGTTAGTCTGTAAATCAATAATCCACCTCAACTAAACAAAGTCCCTGTGGTGGAGCTGTAAATCCGGCTGCATCACGGGATTTTTTTTCTATTATAGCCGGAATATCATCACAGGAAAGTTCATGAGTTCCCACCATAAGCAAAGTTCCTGTAAGAATGCGTACCATATGGTACAGAAAACCGTTTCCGTAAAAATCAATTGTTATTATCCCGTCAGAATTGTTAATCTGTATGTCAGAAATTCTGCGTACTGTGGATTTCTTCATGCGTTTATTGTCACAAAAACTTTTAAAATCATGCTCACCGATAAACAGCTTTGCGGCTTTTTTCATGGCTTCTAAATCATAATTTTTTGTAAGTCTTGTCATATATTTTCGCTCAAATACATTTGCGACTTCGCCGTTATCAATAGTATATCTGTAATGTTTTCCCTTTGCGTTAAGTCTTGCATGAAATCGGTTATCAGTTTTTTCTACGCTCAAAATGCGTATATCAAGCGGCAGATATTTGTTTAGATAATCCCTTATATCAATTTCGGATAAAGTGGCATTTGTTTTAAAATTTGCTATCTGTTTTATTGCGTGAACTCCTGCATCTGTTCTGCCTGAACCATGAATTTCTATTTCTTCACCGGTTATTTTACTTAAGATATTTTCTGTTTTTCCCTGAATGGTGTTGTCGGTATTACCCTGTTTCTGCCATCCACTGAAGCGTGTTCCGTCATATTGTATTGTAAGTTTAAAATTTGTCATAATTTCTCCCTGTTTGGTTTGATAAATTGGAATTTATTATTGAGTTTTCTTTCTTGATTTTGCTGAAAAATTATTTATAGTGATTTTCATAACTTGAACGGTCTGTGCCATTTGAGGAGTGATTGAAAATTCTCTTCCAATCTGATTTTTCATTAAAAGATTAAGTCCTCGGATCTTCTCCTGCACATCTTTTACCAATTTCACTGTTCCACGCCCAATGACCGAAGCATAATAAGCTCCATATTGGCATGGAATATCTTCCCCAGATACAATTTCCATATCAGCTTCCAATTCTATGCATGTATTTGGATTCGCATGAATCAAATCAATCTTATGTCCTTCTTTTGCTCCATGTGCATAAAAAATTAACACACCATCTTTATATTCGTATCCATAATGCAAAGGAACTATATATGGATATTCTCCATCAAATAATCCTATACGCAAAATCTTAGCTCGCTCAACGATATCTAACACTTCTGAGATTTCTTTGATTTCCCGGTCTTTTCTACGCATATCTTTTTCTCCTAAATTGCTTGTCTCACTTGCGATGCAAACCCCAATTTGCCTTATCTATCATAATATCAGAAATAAGATAGAGATTTCCATAAAAATGCATTTATTTGTAAAAAATAAACAATGGAATTTGGCAATAAAGATTAAAAATATATAAAATCACCAAAAAACATTGACGATAAATTTTATCAGTGTTAAGATAGAAAAGAAGTTGGGAGAAAAACTTTAGCAAAATTGAAGTTGTTGAAATATAAAACTGATTCTATTTTTGCAACAGATATTAATTAGGGTAATAAATGATTGTCTTGTATACAGTTAGTTATGCATGGCAGCGATAAATATTTTTAGGCTGCTTATTTCATACAATATTAGCAGTCGGTAAGGAGGGTTTTAGATAATGGCAAGATTTACATTACCAAGAGATTTATATCATGGAAAGGGCTCTTTGGAGGCTTTAAAGGACTTTGACGGAAAGAGAGCTATTGTCTGTGTCGGCGGTGGTTCTATGAAAAGAAACGGATTTCTCGACAGAGCGATAGGTTATCTTAAAGAAGCAGGTATGGAGGTAGAACTTTTTGAGGGCATTGAGCCTGATCCGTCAGTAGAAACCGTTATGCGTGGGGCGGAAGTTATGCAGAAGTTCCAGCCTGACTGGATTGTTGCTATGGGTGGAGGCTCTCCTATAGATGCCGCAAAGGCTATGTGGATTAAATATGAGTATCCTGATGTGACATTTGAGGATATGTGTAAGGTGTTTGGACTTCCAAAACTCAGACAGAAAGCACATTTCTGTGCTATTTCTTCTACATCGGGTACAGCTACCGAGGTTACAGCCTTTTCAATTATTACTGATTATGAGAAGGGTATCAAATATCCGATTGCGGACTTTGAGATTACACCTGATGTTGCCATTGTAGACCCTGAGCTTGCTGAGACTATGCCGGTTAAGCTTGTTGCACATACAGGTATGGATGCTATGACACATGCTATCGAGGCATATGTATCGACAGCAAACTGCAATTATACAGATCCGCTTGCTATCTGGGCTATCAAGATGATTCAGAAACATCTTGTAAAATCTTACAATGAAGATATGGAGAGCAGGGATCAGATGCATGATGCACAGTGTCTTGCAGGTATGGCATTTTCAAATGCACTTCTTGGAATCGTACATTCTATGGCACATAAGACAGGTGCAGCTTTCAAGAATGGACATATCATTCACGGAGCAGCCAATGCCATGTATCTTCCAAAAGTTATCAAATACAACAGCAAGGATGATACGGCAAAGAAACGCTATGGTGAGATAGCTGATTATATGGGACTTGGCGGAAGCAGTGATGATGAAAAAGTAGATTTACTTATCAAATATCTTCGCCAAATGAACGATGACCTTAATATTCCGCATTGCATTAAAAATTATGGAGAAGGCGGACTTCCGGCAGAAGAAGGAATTGTACCTGAGGATGAATTCCTTGAAAAACTTCATGATATAGCAGCCAATGCAATCCTTGATGCATGTACAGGTTCAAATCCTCGTCAGCCGTCACAGGAGGATATGGAGAAACTTCTTAAGTGCTGTTATTATGATACAGAGGTTGACTTCTAATTTTTAGATAAGAGTAAATTGAACGAGTGAGGGAATGAAGTTCTCCCGAGGAAAACCTAAATTGCTTATAATAGCTGATGACTTCTACGATTATTACGGATGCATTGCAAAATATTTTATTTTACATTATATTCAAATCGTAGAAAACATCAGCTTTTTTATGTATATTTGTAATATGCTGTTTGAGTCAAAATGTATTTTGACATTTGCATCATAATATGAATTTATGTTTTCACAGTGAAGAAATGGAACTATTTACCTGAGAAAAATTGATTTATAAGGGAGCGAAAAATGGAAAGTTCATTGTTAAAAAAGCCGGCAAAGAGAATTAAAGGAATGAAAGAAACAATTTTTTATGTTATTGCGGCGTTATTCTTAGGGGCTGTCATAGGTTGCATAGATGCTTTGTTTGGGCGTGTCCTTATTGCAATTACTGATTTCCGGGGAAGGTATATTCAAATTCTTATTTGGTTTCTGCCGATAGCAGGCCTGTTTATCTGTTGGATGTATCATCATTTTAATGAGACAAGTTTAAAGGGAATGACACTTGTGCTTGAAGCAGCACAGGGGAAAAGAGAAGATATTCCGCTCGCACTTGTTCCGTTGGTTATGATTTGTACATGGATTACGCATCTTTTTGGGGGAAGTGCAGGCAGGGAGGGAGTTGCAGTTCAGATTGGAGCAACATTGTCTCATTGGTTTGCACGCAGATTTAAGTTCCCTGATAACGGAAAAGTTTTGCTGATAGCAGGAATGGCAGCGGGTTTTGGAGGATTGTTCCAGACACCGTTTGCAGCTGTGTTTTTTGCGATGGAGGTTGTCGTTACCGGAAAAATGTTATATCAGGCATTTTTGCCGTCATTGGTAGCGGCAGTTACGGCTTCGACAGTTTCAAATACACTTGGACTTGAAAAATTTGAAGTACCGTTTAAGCAGAGCTTTAACCTGTCAGAATCTAAGACTATGTTTTATATGGTTATTCTAGGTGTGGCATTCGGACTTACAGGGCGTGTGTTTTCAGTATTGTTAAAAAAGTCAAGAGAATTTATGGCGGAAAAGTTTGAAAATCCATATAAAAGAATTGGATTTGTATCAATTCCGCTTTCAGTAATTCTTTTTGTACTCTGGAATGGTCGTTACTGTGGACTTGGAACAAACCTTATATCACAGACATTTACAGGAGGAGAAATCTTTATCTTTGACTGGATTATAAAACTGCTTTTGACAGTTATTACATTATCAATTGGATTCCAGGGTGGTGAAGTTACACCTCTGTTTTCAATCGGGGCATCGCTGGGCTTCTGTCTTGGAAATTTATTTGGAATTTCGTCCGTATTATGTGGGGCACTGGGATATGCGGCTGTCTTTGGAAGTGCGACCAATACACTTATTGCACCATTCCTTATAGGAGTGGAGGTGTTTGGCACAAAAAATACACTTGCTTTTTTGATAGTGTGCAGTATAGCATATATCGTAAATGGAGACAGATGTATTTATGGAGCACAGGAAAGTTTGCACAACCATTTGTCATAATAGTATCTTAAAATTTATTGCGTTAGTGTTAATATGAGATAAAAAAGCAGTTATTGCTGATTACCGGAGGTATAGAAATGGCAACAATAAAGGAAATCGCAGTTGATGCCTATGGAGAGATATCGAAAAACTTAAAGATGCCAATATCTATTTTGAAAAGGGTGCTGCGAAATAATAACCCCCAATTTGAAATGGGGGGCTGACTTGTTCTCGGTGTGGTATTTGGCTTTTTATTAGGTACATGTGTCACGTTTGATAAGGACAGGCGTTATTTTTTTATGGATAATATCTTTCTTAGGGTGAGGATCTCTTTTCTTTAATTCATTCATCTGACTGGCAAGCAGATTCATGGCTTCATAGGCAATTTTATCTATCTGCTGTCCTACAGTAGTTATCGGTATGATGGCTTCTGAAGCAATAGGAGAATTATCAAAGCCTACAACTTTATATTCATCAGTGAATTTCCCATATTCACACATGAGAATGTTAATTAAAATATTTGCGTGGGTATCATTTGCCATAAAAATTCCTTTTCGCATACCTGGATATGATTTTTGTATAATATTAAAAATTTTTTTTATATGTGCTCTAGTCTCATCGTAGGTATCACCCAGGTCTTCGAGAAAAAGTTTATGTTTTATATGATGTTCTTCACAAATATCAATAAAACCTTTTATTCTGTTATATGATGGTATCTCATCTGGTACATGTGAGTTTATGTGTATTAAAATATCACAGTTATTTTTGGCCAGCAGACTGGTTGCCTGTACAGCCCCCATATAATTGTCTGTATTTATACTGTTGATATATTTGTCTTCACGCTCTATTGCGACAACCGGAATATTGTAAGATGCAAGCTCTTTTGAAGAGATATTGTGGCTTAGTACGATAAGTCCTTCAATTTTATATGAAAGAAGTTCCTGAAGATATTTGTGTTCAGTCTCATTTGAACCGGCACCTGCAAATACAATAAATTTATATCCAAATTTTTCATATGTAGCCAAAAGTTGGTTCAACATTTCAGAATAATAATGTAAAAAAAGATTAGGAAGAAGTATGCCGACAAACTCACTTTTTCCATTTGCCAATACTTTTGCAAGCTTGTTTTCTTGATAATTTAGGTCTACAAGTGCTTTTGCAATAATTTCCTGATTTTTTAGCGTAAGGGAATTAGGATTGTTAAAGTATCTTGAAATTGTAGTTTTTGAAAAGTTTGTATATTTTGCTATATCATTAAATGTAACTTTTTTATTTTGGGATGCCATATTAAAAAACCTCTCTTACTGAAAAATGAATGGTTAAGTATTTGTAAAATAAGTACGGAAACCGATAATGCAATAAAGCACATTAGTTAAGTATAGCAATTATGAAAATAAAAAACAACAAAAAAATAACTGGTTAAGTAACCGGTTATTTTTTTGAGGGAAAACTACTTGACAAGTTAAGTTTGTAAGAGTAATATATGTGACATAAAGTAACCGGTTACTTAACCGGTTACACAAACGAAAAACATTAAGTTAAATTTTATAAAACGCGTTGGAAAGGAGAAGGCATTATGAGAAAACGCATATTTGCTTTGTTGACAGCCTGTTGCATGATTTTAACCACAGCCGGATGTCAGAAGAGTACACCTGAAGCCGGTAGTATTGCCGGGTATGACAAAGGAGAAAAATATTTATCAATATGGGTACATTCCATTGAAGACACTGACGAGGGAAGATGTTACAGGGAGGCAGTAAATTCATTTAATAAAGCATATGATGGAAAATATTTTGCTGATATTGAATTTATTCCGAGAAATGACAGTGGCGGAGGATATTCTGACAAGATAAATGCATCAGTTATGTCGGGCGACCTTCCGGATGTTCTTACGGTAGACGGACCAAATATTGCCGCATATGCCGAAAATGGGATTATACAGCCTTTGGCAGAAGTCTCAGAGAAAGATAAGTCAGAGTATCTTGAGTCTATCATTGAACAGGGTACATACAATGACAAGTTGTATGCCCTTGGAGCAATGGAGTCAAGTGTCGGACTTTATTACAACAAGGATATTCTGAAAGAAGCTGGCGTAGAGGTGCCGGATGCGGATCATCCATGGACATTTTCAGAGTTTTTGAATGTTCTTGAAAAAGTAAAAAAGGTTACAGACAAGAAAAAAGGTTATGCACTTGACATGACATTTCCGGTTGGAGAAGCGACGATATATTATTATGCACCGTTTTTCTGGTCAAATGGCGGAAATATGATAGACAGTACAGGATTAAAAGCAGACGGAGTTTTTAATTCAAAAGAAAATATATCAACTATCAACTATTTCTGTAAACTGCTGTCAAACGGTTATATGTCTAAAGTTCCTATCGATCATCTATTTGAAAGCGGAAGAGCAGCATTTAAGTTTGATGGTGCATGGGAGGTAAATACTGTTTATACAAGTTACAAGGAACTTAATCTTGGTGTTGCACCATATATAACCGGTGACAACTGGAACGGTGAAAGATATACGCCTACAGGTTCATGGGCATTTGCGGCATCGTCAAAGACAAAAAATATCGAGGGTGCTACGGAACTTGTAAAATGGATGAGCGGAGTTGAAAGTGGAAAAAGATTGTGGGAAAAATCAAAATCATTTCCGTCAACATATAAAGCATACGAGTCGATTGATGTATTTAAAAAAGATGAAAATTATAAAGAATTATACTATCAGTTGAGTGAATATGGTCATCCAAGACCAAAGACACCTGCATATCCACAGGTAAGTACATCATTTCAGCAGGTACTTGAGAATTGTGTTCTGACCGGTGAAGATCCGAAAACACAGTTGGATAAATCAGTAGAAAGGATTAACGCAAAGCTGAAGCGTTATACATATAAAAAATGAAGAAAAAATCAGAATCAATATTAGGAATGGCATTTTTTGGTCCGGCATTGGTACTTCTTACAGTATTTCTGTTTATACCGATGATCCTGACACTTGTATTCAGTTTTACGGACTTTTTTGCATTAAATCCAGGGTTGACACATTTTGTAGGTCTTGAAAATTATTTTCAGGTATTTAAAGACGATGATTTCAAACAGGCTTTTGGAAATACTGTTAAGTTTGTTGTGATAATAGTACCATTACAGGGGTTAGGTGCATTGGGACTTGCATTACTCATAAATAAAGTCACGCATTGCAAGACATATTTTAAAGTGGCATTTTTTATACCGGTAGTAATGTCACTTGCCGTAGTGTCTACTTTATGGGTTCAGATATATAGTCCTGAAGGAATCTTAAATTCGCTTCTTGCACACATAGGAATAAATGCACAGCCATTTATAAACAGTGCGTCACAGGCACTTCCGTCAATCGCTGTTATGAGTGCATGGCAGGGTGTAGGTTATCAGATGATAATATTTTTGGGAGGCTTACAGGCTATAAATCCTGCACTTTATGAGGCAGCAGAGATGGATCATGCCAGCGGATGGCAGAAATTTAAGGACATTACATTACCTGAATTAAAACCTCTTTGTATTTTTGTATTTATAACAATTACGATTGGAGCATTTAGAATGTTAGTCCAGCCGATGGTTATGACAGGAGGCGGACCGTCACATTCAACATATACAATGGTATATGACATTTATGAAACAGGTACGGTAAACTGGGAAATCGGTCTTGCGTCCACGATGGCTATAGTATTTGCATTCTTTGTCATGATACTTACAGTCATACAGACTATTTTGACCAAAGATAAGGAGGGAAAAAAACATGCTGACAAGAAAACAAAAAACAATTAACTGGATTATTGCGGCGGTAATGATAGTAATGTCATTGTTCTTCCTTTTCCCTGTTATCTGGATGATCGCAAATTCATTTAAGCCGGATGCAGCGATAACAAAGGATATGAATTCGATTGCGGCATTTATACCGCCTGCACTTAATGGAAACTTTTTTGATAATTACATATCGATACTGACAAATACAAGTTTTATTCATTATATGTTGAATACTTTATTTTATGCGGCAGTTTTAATAATACTTGGAATTATTGTAAACGGACTTGCAGGATATGCTCTTGCAAAGATAAATTTTCCTTTTAAAGAGAGATGGCTTCTTATAATAATGCTTTTAATGATAGTTCCTATGGAGACAATCATTACCATACATTTTCTTTTTATAGCAAAGCTTGGATTACTTAATACGGTGATAGGATATGTACTTCCTATGATAGTTAATCCATTTAACATATTCTTGTTCAGACAGGTGTTTATAAGTCTGCCGGATGATGTTTATGAGGCTGCACAGCTTGACTTTTGCAGTCCGGTAAAATATTTTTTCACTATGGTATTACCGATGTCAAAGAGTGTTGTTGCAACTGTCAGTGTATTTACATTTTTGAATGTATGGAATGATTATCTGTGGCCATCACTTGTATTTACATCAAGTGATCTGCTTACAGCTCAAATCGGATTAAATGCAATAACATCAAATGACAATACGACGATGGGACAGACATTGGCAGTTATCACGATGATAACAATACCTGTCATTATAATTTATTCATTATTTTCAAAACAGATTGTTGAAGGCGTTGTGTCTACAGGTTCTAAGGAGGGCTGATTATGAGTTTTATAGAATTAAAGAATGTTTGTAAAGAATATGCAAATACAAATAAAAAAGCAGTAACAGATTTTAATCTTAAAATAGATGAAAAAGAGTTTATAGCATTTGTAGGACCATCAGGATGTGGAAAATCAACTACATTGCGTATGATTGCAGGATTTGAAGAAATCACAAGCGGAGAGCTTTATATTGACGGAAAGAAGATGAATGAGGTTGCGCCAAGAGACAGAGGTATTTCAATGGTATTTCAGAATTATGCGCTATATCCTCATATGACTGTAGAAAAAAATATAAGCTATGGTCTTAAAAATATGAAAGTGCCGGCAAAAGAAATAAAGAAAAAGGTAGACTGGGCAATAGATATTCTGGGGCTTTCAGAGTACCGCTACCGCAAACCTAAAAATCTGTCGGGAGGTCAGAGACAAAGGGTTGCCTTAGGTCGTGCAATTGTAAAGGATCAGAAAGTATTTCTTATGGATGAGCCGCTTTCAAATCTTGATGCCAAACTTCGTGTCAGCATGAGAAATGAGATAAGCAAGCTTCATAGAAATCTCGGAAGTACGACGATTTATGTAACACATGATCAAGTTGAAGCAATGACTATGGCAGACAGGATAGTCATCATGAAAGACGGTGTTGTACAGCAGATTGGAAAACCTATGGATCTTTATGAACATCCTGTAAATAAATTTGTAGCCGGATTTATAGGTTCACCTCAGATGAATTTCTATAATGTCAAGGTCGATGGAAATAAAATTACATTTGCCGATGGAAACAGCATTAGTGTAAATGAAGAGATATCGGATAAATTAAAAAATCATAAAGAAGTTATTCTTGGAATAAGAGGAGAAGACATTAAATTTGATCCTCAGAATATTGATGTATTTAAAGAAAATAGACAGAAAGCGGTAATTGAAAATACGGAGATCATGGGAAATGAAAATAATCTCTATTTTGAATTTGGTGGTACATCTTCTGTTGCCAGAGTTTCAAAATATGAGGTTGCAGGTGTCGGTGAAGAGGTAGAATTTGTTTTCGTGCCTCACAGGATACATTTCTTTGATATCACAACAGAAGAGGCAATAAGCATTTAAATAATTAAAATAGAAATGAGGTATTTATGGATAAGTTAAAAAAAGCAGATTCATATATAGAAAAAAATAAAGTGAGCAGTAAAGAATTGCCAGAGTTTCATGTTGCACCACAAATCGGCTGGATAAATGATCCGAATGGTTTTTCGTATTATAACGGGAAGGCACATTTGTTTTATCAGTTTCATCCCTATGGTAAGGAGTGGGGACCTATGCATTGGGGACATTGTGTAAGCAGTGATCTGATAAAGTGGGAATACTGCCCGGTCGCACTGGCACCCGATATGGATTATGATGTTGACGGATGTTTTTCAGGTTCGGCAATAGCGACTGATAAAGGACATATGTTAGTATATACGGGAGTATCTCATGAAGAAATAAATGGAGAAAGACAGGAATTTCAGAATCAGTGCATTGCTTTAGGTGATGGAAAATCATACAAAAAAATAGAAAAAAATCCGGTGATTACAGGGGATATGATGCCTGAAAATTTCAGCCGTGAGCATTTTAGGGATCCTAAAGTATGGAAAGAGGATGACGGATATTATCTTGTTGCCGGAAATAAAACATCTGACGGAAAACCACATGTAGTATTGTTTTATTCGGAAAATATGTATGACTGGAAATATGTTTCGGTATTGGCAGAAGATAATACAGGAAAATATGGAACAATGTGGGAGTGTCCTGATTTCTTTGAGCTGGACAAAAGACACGTACTTATAGCATCTCCACAGGACATGTGTGCAGATGAAGAGTTTCATAATGGAAATAATTCAGTGTATTTTATAGGTGATTATGACCGGAAACAGCATAAATTCAATTATGATGAAGTCTATGCACTCGATGACGGAATTGATTTTTACGCACCACAGACTACGCTTACACCTGATGGAAGAAGGGTGATGATAGGGTGGATGCAGTCATGGGATTCAAATATAAGACCAGTTACTCAGAAGTGGTCATGTATGATGACGATTCCAAGAGAGTTGACTTTTGCCGATGGAAGAATCGTGCAGAGTCCTGTAAGGGAGATAGCAGAATATTATACAGATGATGTTTATTATAAAGGTCAGAAAGTACATGAAAAAACAGGCTTTCAGGGAATAAATGGCCGCATGCTTGATATGACGGTTGAAATTGCTGATGGAGATTTTGATGAGTTTAAGATATGTTTTGCAGAAAATGAAAGATTTCGTTCGTGGCTTATCTATAATAACGTGAAAAAAGAACTTGAAATAAACAGGCTGTATTCGGGAATGAATCGTGATACAATAGGGGTTAGAAAAGTCAGATTAAGATATCCAAAAGAAAGCTTGAAACTTCGTTTTATTTTGGATAAATATTCTGCAGAAATATTTATAAATGACGGTTCACAGGTACTTAGCATGACTTATTATACACCGCTTGATGCAGATGGGATAAGTTTTGAATGTGACGGGGACACAGTTATAGATATCGAAAAACATGGCATATTTGTCAGATAGGGAGGTTTTTAATGCAAAAGTTTGATGTGGTCGCTTTAGGAGAGTTGCTTGTAGATTTTACTGAAAATGGTATGAGTGGACAAGGAAATACGATACTTGAGGCAAATCCGGGAGGAGCTCCATGCAATGTGTTGTCAATGTTACAGAGACTTGGTAAGAAAACTGCTTTTATAGGAAAAGTTGGCAATGACAATTTTGGAAGAATGCTTAGAGATGTCGTTAGTGAACAGGGAATAAATACAGATAATGTGATTTTTGATGACGACATTCATACTACGCTTGCATTTGTACATACAAAAGAAGACGGTGACAGGGACTTTTCATTTTATCGCAATCCCGGAGCCGATATGATGCTTAGAAAAAATGAAATAAATGAAAGTTTACTGGAAAATACCAAAATCTTTCATTTTGGTACACTTTCAATGACAGAAGAAAAAATCGCAGAGACAACAAAATATGCGGTAGAAAAATCAAAAAGTATGGGGGCAGTGATTTCATTTGATCCAAATTTTCGACCACCTCTTTGGGATGATTTTGAAAAGGCAAAAGAACAGATGTGGTATGGTATAAGTAAATGTGATGTTTTAAAAATATCAGATGATGAAATACAGTTTTTGACCGGAGAAAAAGATATTGATGCAGGTGTTCACAAGATTTTTGAAAAATATGAACCGGCACTGTTTTGTGCCACAAAAGGAAAAAATGGAAGCACTGCATATTATAAGGGAAAAAGCTTTTTTGCAGATGCATTTGTAAGAAAGGATACAGTAGAAACGACTGGAGCTGGAGATACATTTATGGCATGTATTTTAAATAGTGTTCTTGAAAAAGGACTGGATAATCTGACAAAAAGTGATGTTTCAAGTATGCTTGAATTTGCTAGTGCAGCATCGTCTATAATTACGACAAAAAAAGGAGCTTTAAAGGTGATGCCTCAAAGGAATGATGTGATTTCGTTCTTGAATAATTATAAATAAAACAGAAGGTCATATGTTGGTTTGATACCGATGTATGACCTTCTGTTTTATTTAATGATAAAAAATATCAGCAATTATTTCTTTGAGAGATAATCATTTACATTAGCAACAAGTTCGTCGGCGTTAAGACCGTGAACCATAGCTGCTTCCTCAAGTGATTCTCCCTGAGCTGATGGGCAGCCGATGCAGTGCATACCTGATGCCATAAGTATAGCTGCGATGCCCGCATCTATTTTAAGCATGTCAGCAATTATCATATCTTTAGAAATTCTTTCTGTCATAATATCTGCTCTCCTTTGAAAAAATAAATTAAAAACGAAAAAGCCACTGTACAGGAGAAAAACTCCTTTACCAGCAGCTTTATTTTACATAAAGTAAAAAAAATCGTCAATAGGAAATAAAATCCTAATTAAATTACTCCTGTGAAATAGCACCTGAAGGGCATGTTCCTGCACAAGCACCACACTCGATACATGTATCTGCATCGATCTGGTAATGAGCATCTCCTTCAGAAATAGCGCCTACTGGACATCCGCCAGCGCAAGCTCCACAACTAACACAATCATCACTAATTACATATGCCATTTTAATTGTCCTCCCTTATTATTGATTTTGTGCATTCATTATAACGCAGAAAATTCTTTTTGGCAACCCCTGAAAGCACTGAAAATAAAGGAAAAATGGTTAGTTTGACTGAACTTTAGGTAGGCTTAAAATACCATATAATTTATGCAAGTTTTTGTAATGCATCATATCTGATGAGAGGTTCAAAATGTTCTTCATAATAAGATATACTTGCAGAAGTGTTTTTCTGCTGTGTACCATACTCACTTGCTAAGTTGCAAATCTTATTGAAAGATTCCGGTGAAAGCTCACCTTGCTGCATTATAAGTATATAATTTTCAGTTTTGTCATTTTTATACAATGTATTTGCACTTTTATACAGATGGCATATATTGGCTGCAAATTCCGATACATTGTTTAATGAGTCGAAAGAAAAGATTTTAGCATTGTTTGATGACGTGTTTTTAGACATTGTCTTTGGACGTGGTTCTTTGCTCAAAGCTTCAGAGAGCGAAATAAAATCAGTGTTTTCATCATATGAAGATGTAGGAGTAAAAGGTATCGGCTCGTCATCTGCTTCTGAGGTTAAGCTGCCGGCGAGTTCGTAAATATCATCATCGTCGTCATATTCGTCATCATCGTCAAATGTATATTCTCCGACCTGTTCATATGAAGAACTGTCCGGATCCTCAGAAAATGTTGAAAATCTTGTATCAAGTTCATCCGGATCTTCAACTTTGGTTATAAGTAAGACCAGGGTGTCCGGATACATAGGAATAGCTTCTATCATAAGTGGGATATTTTCCGCATCAAAACCGAATTCATATGATGCCTGCTGCACCATGTCACGAAATAGAGCCTTGGCTTTATCTGTTCCGTATGCAAGTTCGCTGATACGAAGTTCTCTGTCGGATAAATCTTTTTTATTGAGTGTACAACGGATTTGGTTGTCATTTATTTTTTCGATTCGCATAGGCTCACTCCCTTTCTAAAAAAATATAAAATATATAATTTCTTATAGTTAAATTATAGGTTAATATTTGATTTTAGTCAATGATTTGAGACTTATCTGACATTGTTATTATCGGATAAATATGAAATAAAATCACCATTTATATATTTATATGATATGAACGTTGTACAGGTGATTTGGCAAATATAAAATGAATGCTTTTGAGTTTTGTCATTTGAAGGATAAGACATATTTTAGATTAATATTATGGTTTGTAATATCTGCATAATAAATACTGTTTATTTTTTGAAAAATTTGCATATATTTTCAAAAAATGATTAAAAATGATGAAAATGGGAATTTTATTATGCATAATAGTAAAAAATACGTCAGCAGTTTTGGTAAAAATACGGTGATTTAGGTGTTGAAATTGTGAAAGTCACCATCATATAATAGTCAGCACAGAGAGACGATTTAAAGTTTCAGGGGGTGAGTTTATAGGAAGAAGGTTATAGAAAAAATGATATGTTAAAAATTTAAGGCGGTTAGGAGACAAGGATAGAGGAGTATTGACGTTGATATGAATTTTACCAGATGTTTTAAAAATCGTTGCTCTGAAAATAAGTTAAAAATTACTCAATAGGAAAATGATGATGTATCACATAAAATAAAATTAACAGTTACACAAGTAGCGGTCATGTATCTTATTGGAGAAACCGGAGGTTGGTAAAATTGAGGGATAGTTCAGAAGGGTCGAGAGAAAAGACAATATCATGGATTTTAGATGAGGTCGATAAATGGACCTTGGCTGGGGTAAAAGTTAAAATCGATGGACAGTTTTATTCAGGCGGGGATTCTGAAATAATAGAACATGTCAAAGAAGACAATTGCTATATGGAAAACTATGTTAGTGACAATAATGGTAAGATTGTACAGGTCGAGTTTGACCGTCTGTAAATATTGTTGGAGATTATCCATTACAATGTTTTTGTGGTAAAAAATGTCGGAATATTAAGATATTAAAAAAATAATGGTAACCTTAAAAAGGTGACAGGAGAGGGAAGAAACACACATGCCTTGTTACTGCTCACACCGGTGGTATGGGCGGTAACTATCCCCTCTCCTGATTAGTTCAATTTTTCATATGTGCCTTTACTGTAAAAAGTTTAAGTGATATACTGATAAAGAGAATATTGCGTATTGAGAAAGGGTTCGTTTTATGAAAAATAAAAAGCTGTTTTTGCCTATTGTGATTACATTTATTGCAGTCGTTGCAGTGACTGCGTTTTGGTTTATAAAGAAAAATATGCCATGTAAAGATTATATGAGTCTGGCAAAATATTATGGAAATAATGGAAACGGTTATACAGTTGTACTTGAGGATAAAATAAACGAAGAGAAGGCGTTGTATCAGAAAGGTCATGTCTATATTGATTACAACCTCGTATCGAATACATTAAATAAAAGATTTTATTGGGATTCAAATGAAAATCTTTTGATTTATACAACAGCCACAGCTGTTATCACAACTCATATCAATAGTAACAAATACACTATAAATAAAAGTTTAAACACTAAAGATTATGTTATAGCAAAGCTAAAGAATAATAAACTTTATATTGCTTTGGATTTTGTTGAGGACTATACGGCACTTTCTTATAACTTATATAAAAATCCAAACAGAGTTGTCTTAAAATATGAATATGGAAAGAAACAAAAGTGGATACAATCCGCAGAAGAAACAAAGTTAAGGTTTGAGCCAAGTATAAAGAGCCCTATACTTGTTGACGTAAAAAAAGAAGAAAAATTAAGAATTCTTGAAGATGAGTCAAAAGACAGCGGTTTTGATAAGGTTATATCTGAAAGTGGAGTTATAGGTTATGTTAAAGCATCAGATTTGAAAGAGGCATATGATTATGTTCCAAAAACAGATTTTGTAGAGGAGGAGTATCCGCATACATTGCTGGAGCGAAAAGTTAATCTTTTATGGCATCAGGTTACAAATCAGACTGCAAATTCAACATTGTTAAATGTGATTTCAGGGACAAAAAATGTAAATGTCATAGCACCGACATGGTTTGCGACAAGTGACAACAATGGAAGCATATCATCACTTGCAAGTTATGATTATGTTGATAAGGCACATTCCATGGGATTGCAGGTATGGGGACTTTGTGATGACTTTTCACCTGATATGAAAATCGGAAATGTGTTGGGAAGAACAAGCCGCAGGGAGAGATTAGAGAAAAATCTTATTGCGGAGGCTATAAAATACAGTCTTGACGGTATAAATATTGATTTTGAAAATGTCAAGTCAAAGAATGGCACTGATTTTATACAGTTTATAAGAGAACTTGGTATTATGTGCAGAAACAACGGAATTATACTTTCAATAGACAACTATCCGCCGGCAAATTATTCAGCATACTATGCCAGAGAGGAACAGGCAGCAGTAGCAGATTATGTTATTACTATGGCATATGATGAGTATTACTCAGGGTCTGAGGAGGCAGGGCCTGTTTCATCATTAAGTTATGTTAAAAATGCTGTCACCAATATATTGAATGAAGTTCCTGCAAAGCAGTCTGTTATAGGACTTCCGTTTTATTCAAGAATGTGGAAGGAAACAACCAGGTCTGGTGAGACAAAGATTAAATCAGAGGCTTGTTCAATGAAATATGCCGAAGAACTTGTCAATGATGCGAAAGCCGATATTACATGGGATGAAGAAAGAGGACTTGACTATGCTGAGTACACAAAAGACGGGACTCTATATAAAATCTGGCTTGAAAATGCCAAGTCGCTTGAATTAAAGCTAAAAGAAGTAGAGTCAGGGAAAATGGCAGGAGTAGCTTTTTGGAAAGCCGGAATGGAAAAGAAAAGTGTCTGGGATACGATAGAGAAATATACAGTACAGTAGATTATATGATGCAAGGGTCAAAATACCTTTTGAACCAAACATCACTACATATCATAATTTAAAATAAACTGCATACATATAGCTGATAAATATTTTTTGGAGATATGTATGAATTTATTAAAGAAAAGCTGTATTGTTTTATTAGGTGTGTGTGTTGTGGCAGCAGGTGGAATTGTCAGCAGACATATGATAAAAAAAATTCCTGTATTTAAGAGTGACAATAAGAAAATTATAGTCATTGATCCGGGACATGGTGGAAATGACCCGGGAAAGGTAGGTATAGACGGTTCTTTGGAAAAGAACATAAATCTTGCCATATCACTATATTTAAAAAAAGAACTAGAAAATAATAAATATAAAGTGATAATGACAAGAGAAAAAGATACAGGTCTGTATAGTGAGGGAGATACAAATAAGAAAATAGCTGATCTTAGTAAAAGAATAGAGATTATGAACGGTTCAGATGCAGCGGCTGTTGTGAGTATTCATCAGAACAGTTTTACGGGTGAGAGTTCAAGGGGAGCACAGGTGTTTTATCATGGTGAATCCCAAAATGGAAAGAAATTTGCCGGGATAATGCAGAAGAAAATAGCAGAGTGTATAGGTGATGGAAATCATAGGGTAGAAAAAGCCAATTCAGATTATTATGTATTAAGGAAAAGTATTCCGACTGCTATAATTGTTGAATGTGGATTTTTGTCAAATTCGCAGGAGGCAAAGCTTTTGTCGGATGACGAATATCAGAAAAAGATGGCTAAGGCAATTGCTAAGGGGATATACGAATATATTTCATAAGGAGGCTCATCAGATGAGTGAAGATATAGATACAAAAATAATAAAGGTAAATTCTGAAATGTTTGAGGACAGCGAGATTGAGGAGGCATGTGAGATATTAAAGAAAAACGGACTTGTAGCTTTTCCGACAGAAACAGTATATGGACTTGGCGGAGACGCCATGCATAAGGAGGCATCTGCCAAAATATACGCTGCTAAGGGCAGACCGTCAGACAATCCGCTTATAGTTCATATATCAGATAGGGAAAGTCTTAAAGACATAGCAAAGGAAGTTCCACAAAAGGCAGTAAAACTTATGGATGCATTTTGGCCGGGACCAATGACTCTCATATTCAAGAAAACAGATAAAGTGCCATATTCAACAACGGGAGGACTTGACACAGTTGCAGTCAGGATGCCAAGCCATCCGGTGGCAAGAGAACTTATAAGCCAGTCAGGAGTCTATATAGCGGCACCGAGTGCAAATACTTCCGGCAGGCCAAGCCCGACAAAAGCAGAGCATGTTATTGAAGATTTATCGGGCAAAATAGATATGATAATTGATGGCGGAAGTGTTGGTATTGGACTTGAATCGACGATTGTTGATGTCAGTGAGGAAGTACCTGTTATTTTAAGACCAGGTTATATTACAAAAAGCATGCTTGAGGATATTGTAGGTGAAGTAAAAGTTGACCCCGCTATTGTAGGTGAAACACCTAAGAAAAACATTGTTGCAAAAGCACCGGGAATGAAATACCGTCATTATGCTCCAAAGGGAGATATGACCATTGTTGAGGGAAGCAGAGAAGATGTAGCTTCAAAGATAAATGAACTTGCAAAGCAGAAGATTGATGAGGGCTGCAAAGTTGCAATTATTGCGACCGATGAGACAAAAGAAGAGTATAAGTATGGTATTGTAAAAAGTATTGGTTCAAGAAAAACTGAAGGTTCCATTGCGGCAGGGTTATATGATATACTGAGAGATATGGATCATATTGGTGCACAGTATATATATGCTGAAAGCTTTAGTGATGACAGACTTGGAGGGGCGATAATGAACAGAATGATAAAGGCAGCCGGTCATCATTTGATTCATGTATAGACATTAAAATACATCCAAATATAAAAACGGGTATTTTATTTGTTGTGTGACAGTTTCTGAAATGAGGGAGATGTATATGAAAAGTTATGACAAAGTCATATTTGTAAGCAAGGGAAATACTTTCAGCAGTCCGCTTGTAGAGGCTATTTACAGAATGAAAGCTCCAAACTGGCTTCCAAGTTCCATGTCCAGAGGGACGGTTGTTTTGTTTTCCGAGCCGATAAATCCGAAAGTAAATGTTCTTCTTAGCAGCCATGATATGAATATAAGTAATCATGAAAACTCGAAGCAGCTTAAACGTGAGGAAATAACTGCGGACACGCTTTTGCTTACTATGACATTTAGTGACAAGCTGAAGGTGATTGAAGATCTTGGGGTATCAAACAATGTGTACACGGTAGGTGAGTACATTGAAGATGATGCAGATATATCAGACCCGTTTGACCCTGATGAGACATTGTATGATAAATTTTTAGAGGAAGTCTCAGAAAAGATTGAAAAAGTAATATTGCATATGGAAGCAGAGTATCATGAAAATGAAGAGTCTGCTACAAATATAAATAATTGATATGTGGAGGTAAGAAAAAATGATAGCAATTGGAAGTGACCATGGGGGATTTGGACTTAAACAGGAAGTGATATCTCATTTGAAAGAACAGGGGATCGAATATAAAGATTATGGATGTTATGACGAAAGTTCATGTGACTATCCGATTTATGCAAAAAAAGTTGCAAACGCAATCGTTAATGGTGAGTGCGATAAAGGAATACTTATATGTGGGACAGGTATAGGAATTTCAATAGCAGCAAATAAAATTAAGGGTATAAGAGCTGCACTTTGCCACGATACTTTCAGTGCACAGGCGACAAGGGAGCATAATGATGCAAATATTCTTGCTATGGGCGCAAGAGTAATAGGACCAGGATATGCACTTAAAGTTGTTGATACTTTTTTAAATACAGAATTTTCAAATGATGAGAGACATATCAGAAGGATTAATCTTATTGAAGAATAATGCTTGCTTTAATTACAAACTTGACAGTTCAGAATAAATTTTGCTGTTTCAAAATCTAGTTGATAAAGAGTCTTTAAAACAATTTAACATACCTGTTTATTGTTTTTTGGAAAATGAATTATGTTAGTGCAATTTAGTTCCTACTTGATGATTTTGATAATATGTAACAGACTATATTATAAGAACCGCTTCGCGAACCTTATAATCGATTGGCGGCACAAGAGCAGTGCCTTTTATCAGAAATTACTTTATAATTTCTGATAAGTTATATTAAATAAAAGCCAGCAGGAAGGAAATATAGAAATGGTGGTTGGAATTTGCGATGATTGTAAAGAGGACAGAGAGAAAATAAAATTAATTTGTGAAAAATTTCTAGCACAACTGCCAGGTGCATATCAAATTTTGGAATTTGAAAATGGCAAGGAACTGATGGCAAGCGATACAGACATGGAACTTATTATTTTAGATATTGAGATGCCAGAATTATCAGGGATTGATGTAAAAGAACATTTGCAGAGGATGGGAAAACGCACAATGATAATTTTTGTTACAAATCATGACGAACTTGTTTTATCAGCTTTTGGCATTAATGTATATGGTTTTGTAATAAAAAAGACATTAGAGCGACAACTTGTGACAATGTTAGAATCTGCGATTATGATTATCAATCAATATGTAATGCTTGCTGGAGAGATTGATAGTCGAGAAATTTTATATGTTAAATCAGAGAGAGTATATAGCAAGTTGTATATGTCTGATGGTTCGAATAAGCTATTGCGCATACCTTTAAAAAATCTTGAGAAGAAATTGGAAGTTGTTGGATTTATTCGTACGCATAGAACCTATTTGGTGAATGGAAGATGGATTAATAAAATTTTAAAAAAAGAAGTTTATGTGGAAGAAAAAAGAATACCGATTTCAATAAGATTACAGGGCGAGGTGAATCGAAAGTACAGAGAATACTGTGAAAAAAATGCGAGGTATTGTTAATGGGATTGGAAGAGTGGATGTTATGGATAGTGACAGAAACGATTAAGTATCTCTTGATTACTTTTGGTGTGTTTGGATTTGAATTTAGAGATACAAAAAGAAAGTATCTTTGCAGTTTATATTTGTTTGTGGGGATTCCAGTACTTATATATTTTGATATAAATACTTTACTATATCGAACTATGTGGGGAATAATTATAATTTTTGTTTTGTTTAAAGGAAAAATTGAAAAAAAAATACAGGCATTTATTTTGGAATATATTATGGTATCAATAATAGATTTGTTTTTTTGGAGTATTTGCATTAATGTGATTTTTCGCGATTTAAAAAAAGATAGTGTATTTGTCGATCAGATTGCAAATGCTTGTGGTGTATTTTTTTGGTTAGTAACTGTTATCTTACTGAGAAAGGAAAAAAAGATTATAAATCGATGTTTTTTTCAAATGCCCAAAAGATATTTTTTCACTTTATTATCAATTCTTCTTGGATTAACAGTTGTGGTGGGAAGCATTCAATTTAGTCTGCTAGAAGAAAATTTTCCAGAAACATTACGGCGTTTTTCTTTACTTACGGGGTTGATTGTAACATTATTAGTATTAATAGGATGTATAGCGTTTATATATACGCTGTATTCTAAAAAAGAATTAGAAACTGCGCGAGAAATTGAAAAAGTGCGTCTAGACAGTCAACAAAAATATTACGAAGATGTATTAAAAAAGGATGAGGGAATAAGACAATTTCGGCATGATATAACTAAGCATATGTCTGTAATTAAAAAGTTATGTGAAAAAAATAACATAGAAGAGGCAAAGAGATATGTGGATTTATTGTATGTTGATTATCAGCAGTATGAGGTTGTATATACTGGGAATATTGTCTCAGATTGTTTTATTAGTTCTACAATAGATAATTTACGCAGTGAGCCGGAATTTGAATATAAAATTATTGGAAAATTTCCTGAACAAATAAGAATTAGTAACAATGATTTATGTATTGTATTAGCGAATGCTTTAGAAAATGCACAAAATGCATTAAAAAAGGTTGATGGTAAAAAAGAGTTGCGAATTGCTATAAAAAATTATAAGGAAAGAATTTTTTTGACAATTGAGAATACGGCATTGGCTGAAGATACAAAGAATTTATATAACGGAATTACGCAGGGACACGGTTATGGTACTGTTAACATGAAAAGAGTTGTAGAAAAGTATGGTGGAACAATTGAATTTTTATTTGAAAAGAACATATTTACAGTTAAAATTTTTATTTGAATCTTAAAATATATAATATAAAATAGAATACATATTTTCAGAAAATATTTCGTTTAGCTTTTATGGAGTGATGCCAGAGTAGAATTAAAAATTTTTATTCAACTCTGGCATTGTTTTTATAGAAAAATAGTTATTCTTTGAAGGATTTTTTGCGTTAGGAACAAAAAAAAAGCGTTGGGAACATTTGGATTGAAAGTGTAATACAAAGTCTTTTATAATGTAAATATAGAGATTTGGCAGAAACAAAGACAATACAAATAAGAATACTGATTGGTAGGTGAAAGTGAAAATGAGTACATATGACACAAATAGTATATATGAATGGTTTGGTGGCAATAGTAAAGCTACTGCTTTAATGAGTGCAGAAATAGCTAATTACTTTAATAAAGAAATTGATTTAGATGGGAATAGGGTATCTCAATATTTGCAGTAGTATTCTTGTGATTTGTTTGAAAATAATTTAAATATGTGTGGAATTGTGCTTACTAAAAAAGAAAAAAGTCTATTAAAAATTTTAAAACCAATATTTAGTAAGTATGCTAATGAAATAGATAGTGGAAGTGAATTTGTATATAAAAAAATGGATTTTAATTTAGAATATACATATGACTACCGTATCTAAAGTGGAGGGAGAAAAATGAATACACAAAAAAATATAGTAGAGGTAAAAGGCTTATCGAAGATTTACAAGCAGGACGATCAGGAAGTAAAGGCATTGGACAATGTATCACTTTCAGTACATAAGGGAGAATTTGTTGCAGTTGTTGGAAAGTCAGGCAGTGGTAAGAGTACTTTTTTACATATGATTGGAGGTCTGGATGATGCCACATCAGGTGCGGTGATGATTGGCGGTAAGGAAATTTTTCAAATGAAGCAGAAGGAACTAACTGAGTTTAGGCGTGAGAGGATTGGATTTATATTTCAAAGCTATAATCTTCTTCCAGTTTTGAATGTATATGACAACATCATTTTTCCGTTGGAGCTTGCGAAGCGAAAGGTGGATAGGGAGTTTGTAGATGCAATTATCAAAGTGCTTGGAATTGAAGAAAAGAAAAATTATATGCCAAGTCAGCTATCTGGTGGACAGCAGCAAAGAGTTGCCATTGCAAGGGCGTTGGCTATGAAGCCAATGATTATACTTGCAGATGAACCGACAGGTAATCTGGATAGCAAAAATACAGAACAGGTAATCAAGCTGTTAAGAATGACTGCAAAAAAGCTGGGACAAACAGTAATTTTGATTACGCACGATCAAGAGATTGCATCTTTTTGTGAGCGCACCATTACTTTAGAAGATGGAAAGTTGGTAAACGATACAAAGGTTGACTAGGGGGTGGTTTAATGAAACATAAAACACATATTTTAAATCGCTATATATTCAATTGTATCAAGATGTCAAAATTCAGAAATATTATGATGCTTCTGACAATTGCGTTGACAACGACGCTTTTTACTGTGATTTTTATATTGGGAGTACAGAGTAGTAAGGTTATGCAGAATGAAGAAGCAAGAAGGACGGGACTTTTGGCGGAAGGTTGGTATGATAAGGCAACAGAGAAAGAATATAATGCGATAAAGAGTAACCAGAAGATAAAGGAAATTTCTTATAATGTATTGGTTGGATGGTGGGATAATGAAAAGCTTGCAAACAGGTCTACTGAGATTCGCTGGGCAGCAGATGAGCAGGCAGCGGCAATGATGTACTCCAAGCCAGAGGTTGGCAGGATGCCTAAGAAAAGTGATGAGATTTTAGTGGATACTTATGTACTCAAAGCATTTAACCTTCCTAAAAAGCTGAATCAAAAAGTAGATATGTCTTTTTCTTTCTTGAATAAAAAGTATAATAAAAGTTTTACAATAGTAGGTTATTATCCAGAGAATAAAAGTTCTATTGCATCGGAGGTATATATATCTTTTGCCTATATGAAAGAGCTTTATCGTCAGATTGACATAAAAAACTTTGTTGAGATATCAAAGAAGCAATATTATGGTGCAGGGTTACGAAGCATTATGTATAACATTAGAGACAAGAGTAAGCTGTCGGAAGAATATTGCAGAAGCATTTTGGAAGAGTCAGGAATTAAAACAGAGAAAAAGGAGTCCTATGCGAATCCTGCCTATATAGGAAATTCTCTGGATTCTTCCTCATTGGCGTTTCTTGGTATATGCTGTGTGATTGTCATGCTTGCAGGGTATCTGACAATTTACAATATATTTCAGATATCAGTTTATAAGGATATTGCACAGTATGGAATTTTAAATATGATAGGAGCAACGAAAAAGCATTTTGCAAAAATTATTCGGATGCAGTCTCTTATTTTGAGTGTGATAGCAATTCCAATAGGACTTGTTATTGGGCATTTTGCAGGAATGTATTTTTTGCCAAAGTTTATGAGGTTGAGTGTTGGAAAATATGCAGATGCAGTTGGAAAAGTATCGATAGAGCCAGGTATTTATTTGATTAGTGCATTGCTAGTATTTGTTACGGTGGCAATAAGCTGTAGAAAACCTGCCAAGACAGCAGCTGGTGTCACGCCAGTTGAAGCTGTTCGTTTTGATGTGTCTTGCAACGGGAATGTAAAGACAAAGAAAAGCAGTAAAAGACCTACGATTGCATTTTTGGCGTATGAGAATGTATTTAAGGATAAAAAGAAAGCAATTTTGACGATAATGTCTATGACAATGTCATGTGTACTTTTTATGTGTGTATTCTCATTTGCCAATAGTTTTAGTATTGAGAAGTATGTTGGAAAAACAGCTTTGGGAGATGTTCAGTTGCTCAATAAAAATTGGAATAGTAATAATCCAGAAATATCAAAGGATGGAATAATTGATTATGCGATAAAATATGATGTTTATCAGGAAGTGAAGAATGTAGAAGGTGTAAAGGATGCATATAAGGTGTATTATAAATCGGATATTGATAAAGCAAGTAAAAGTATGATTCAAAAGATGACTGAATATTTAAAACAAGGCGAACTGGATGAATCCGACGATACGCTTGCAGAGGTGCTGTCGGGGAAAAAGTTACTGTCGGAAAATCGATATTTTGTCAGTGAGGGATTGTTAGATGATTTGAAAGTTGTAAAAGGTAAAATTGATAAAGAAAAATTTTTATCAGGCAAATATGTTATCGAAGCCCGAACAGAGGGAAATAAAAATGCGTTAAACTATTGCAATATAGGAGATAAGATTTCAATGAGCTATCCTGATATTACATCCAAGAGTATTCAGGATGGCGATTACAAGGCATATACTAAAAATTTGCAAACAGAGCGTACTGTAATGGCAATTGTGGATATTCCTTATAATATGTTTCCAACCTACAGAACGAGCAATGCGTTTATTACGATTTCATCGTTGAAGGATTTGAAGACAATTGGATTGCAGTCGGAGCTTACCAGTGTGATATTGGATGTGGATTCCATATATTCAACAAGCGTAAATGATTGGGCAGACAGTTATATTTCAAAATCGAATTTGAATATGGATTATGTATCGAAAAAGTCAATGGAAAAGAATTTGGAATGTTAAGAAGTATTGGGACAACGCAGGAACAGTTAAAGGAACTGTTACTATTTGAAAATATGTATCAGGTAGCATATATATCGGTATTGGGAATTGTGATTGGAACAGGCTCATCTTATCTATGTATTCAATTGATTTCTAATATGATGGATTTTTTCGTCTATCGTGTAGCAATTGTGCCAATTATATTTGAAATTGCATTATTTATTGTGATTGGGGTAGCATTATCAATGTGGGGATATCGTTTGAATAAAGGAAGTATAGTGGAGGCAATACGCGAATAGAAAGATGTTGATGTGGTTGGAAGTAAAATGACAACGCAGATTGGAAAAAATTATTGATACATATTCATATGATTATAAAAGAATAGGTTTCAGTAATTATTCTACTTATTATGTAGGAAGCTGGGGATTTTAATCGTTACAAGTAGAGAAAATAATAATGCTTGCTTTAATTACAAACTTGACAGTAGAAAATCATGAGAGTATCATTAGTACTATGTGAAGTTAAAAAATTCACCCGATAAATTAAAGGGTTATGAAAGGAAGTATTGTTATGGCAAAAAAAGACATCGATTGGAATAATCTTGGATTTGGTTATGTAAAGACAGACAAAAGATATGTGTCAAACTTCAAAAATGGTGCATGGGATGACGGGGCTCTTATAGATGATGATATGATCACAATTAGTGAGTGCGCATGTGTTCTCCAGTATGCACAGACTGTATTTGAAGGTTTGAAGGCATATACTACAGAGGATGGCAGAGTTGTCTGCTTTAGACCAGACTTAAACGCTGCGCGTCTTGCAGATTCTGCAAGAAGACTTGAGATGCCGGTATTTCCTGAAGATAGATTTGTAGATGCTATTGCAAAAGTTGTTGAGGCAAATATTGATTATGTACCACCATATGGCTCAGGTGCAACATTATATATTCGTCCTTATATGTTTGGTAGTGATGCTATTATTGGTGTAAAACCTGCCAATGAATATCAGTTCAGAGTATTTACAACACCTGTAGGACCTTACTTTAAAGGTGGCGCAAAACCTATTACTATCCGTGTAAGTGATTTTGACAGAGCTGCACCTCATGGAACAGGTCATATCAAGGCAGGACTTAACTATGCTATGAGTCTTCATGCTATAGTTGATGCACATCAGAAAGGCTTTGATGAGAATGTTTATCTTGATGCTGCTTCTCGTACAAAGATTGAGGAGACAGGTGGAGCAAACCTTATCTTTATCACAAAAGACGGTAAGTTTGTTACTCCTAAGTCAAATAGTATTCTTCCATCAATTACACGCCGTTCATTAGAGGTTGTTGCAAAAGATTACCTTGGAATGGAAGTTGAAGAAAGAGAAGTATATCTTGATGAAGTTAAAGACTTTGCTGAGTGCGGTCTTTGTGGAACAGCAGCAGTTATCTCTCCAGTAGGAAAGATTGTTGACCATGGCAAAGAGATTTGTTTCCCAAGCGGAATGGAGCAGATGGGACCAAAGACAAAGGAACTTTATGATACACTTACAGGTATCCAGATGGGTAGAATAGAAGCTCCTGAAGGATGGATTAAAGTTATCAGATAAGCAGGATAAATATTAAACATACTATACATATAGAAAATGTTCTAATGCCACGGATTGCTTCATTGTTGTACAGTTTTTGCAATCCTGCAAACATCATATACAATAATTATAAAAGCAGACAAAATCGCTGTAATTCTTTATTTTAAGGGATGCAGCGATTTTTCAGACTTATATGATAATATATAAAATGGTATTTAAAGTAAATAGTGTTAAAGCTATTAAATTAAAAAGTTATATTGTGAATTTTGGTTATTATTTCAAGAATGGATTTTGAAAGGAGAATTTTTCTGATGAAGAAAATTGTTTTAACCGGAGGGGGAACAGCCGGTCATGTCACTCCAAATATTGCACTCATACCTGAATTGAAGAAAGCAGGATATGAGATTTACTATATAGGTTCCTATGACGGTATAGAGAAAAAACTGATTGAAAAATTGGGAATTCCTTATTATGGTATATCAAGCGGAAAACTGCGCAGATACATAGACCTTAAAAATTTCAGTGACCCGTTTAAGGTACTTAAAGGACTTGCACAGGCAAGACATCTGCTTAAAAAGATTAAACCTGATGTAGTATTCTCAAAGGGTGGTTTTGTATCTGTTCCTGTTGTTGTGGCTGCCAAGTCACGCAGAATTCCGTGTATTATACATGAGTCGGATATGACACCGGGACTTGCAAATAAAATTTGCATTCCGTGTGCGGTAAGGGTTTGTACAAACTTTCCTGAGACACTCAAACATCTGCCGGCAGAAAAGGCTGTTCTCACAGGTTCACCTATAAGAGAAGAACTTTTTAAGGGAAGTAAAGAAAAGGGACTTGAGTTTTGCGGATTTGACGATTCAAAACCTGTTGTTCTTATAATTGGAGGAAGTCTGGGTGCAGTTGCAGTAAACAATGCCGTGAGAGGAATTCTTCCTGAGCTGTTGAAAAAGTTTCAGGTTATACATCTTTGTGGAAAAGGAAAGAAAGATGAAAAGCTTGACGGTACTAAGGGATATGTGCAGTATGAGTATATAAGTGACGAACTTCCGGATTTAATGGCGGCATCGGATATTATGATATCGCGTGCCGGAGCAAACGCCATATGTGAAATTCTCGCACTTAAAAAGCCGAATATACTTATACCTCTTTCAGCACAGGCAAGCCGTGGGGACCAGATATTAAATGCTGCATCATTTGAAAAGCTTGGATATAGTATTGTTATTCAGGAAGAAGATGTAACTAACGAAAAATTATTGAAAGCAGTAAATGAAGCATTTGATAATAAAGAAAAATATATCGCGGCAATGAATAAGAGTCAGCTTAATAATTCAATTGAGAAGATTGTAGGTCTTATAAACAGTGCGGCTAAGTAGCTGCCGCTTACAATATGATTGTGAGTGGCAGTGTTGAATGTATGGGAGGAAATAAAAAGTGAGTAACAATTTACCAAAGGATTCGGTTATGCTGCTTAGTTATATAAATACACAACTCAGGGATTTTTATCCTAATCTTGATGAGTTGTGTAAAACGTTGGATGTTGATAAAGATGAACTTGAGAACAAACTTGCAGCGATTGATTACCGATACAATGCGGAAATGAATAAGTTTGTATAGGGATGGCATATTTATGGATTTTCAGAAAGTCATAGGATTTCCTGTGACATCTCTGGAAACCCACATTGACATTCCGGGACCGTGATTTCCAAATGGTCTTGTGTGAAACCCAAATTTTTCGTAAAAACTTTCACGATGGTATGCAGCCATCAGGCTTACCATTACAGTTTCGCCGGCTACGACGTCTTTTTGTATATAATCGAGTTCACGGCGTATGAGTTCTGTTCCTATGTGACAGCCCTGATAGTCCGGATGTACGATAACATCTGTTATGAAATATGTATAACCGCCGTCGCTGACTATCCTTGCCATGCCGACAGGTTTGCCGTCACAGACAGCTACACAGAGATAAAAAGAATTTTTCAGGGCAATAGCAGCTCTCTTTTCAGTTACATTTATCCAGTTTACGGATTTTCTGAGTGCGTTATAATCTTCGACACTTATATTATTTATATACGTTATTTCTTTTTGATTATCCATAGTATCCCTCATTTCCGAGCAGTTTATTAAGATTGATACAGTATTTTCAGCATCATATAAAATATAGTTTACCACAATAATGTCTGTTTGAGTTATTTATTTGCTTTTTAGTAATATTTTTTATATGAGTGAATAAAATATTATTAAAACAATAACATGTAGCGAGTAAAATTAAGGAGATTTCTATGGACTTAAAAACAGCACAGATAACTTCAAATCAAATAGTCTGCCACAGTGACACTCAGATTACTCTTGAAAATGATATGAATGTTCCTGATAGCAAACCTGATATAGATAAGATTATCAAGATTGAAGGAAATATATCATCAAATTTTGTTTCGGCACTTGAAGGAAAGGTAAATGTAAAAGGAACTCTCGATTATTTTATTTTGTATGCAAGCAATGATGATATTGTGCCTATACATAATCTTTCCGGAAGTATAAATTTTGATGAGTCTGTAGGGCTTGACAATGTGTCTGAGGGGGACGAGATAAATTGTCATTTTGAAATTGATGATTGTCAGGCAAATCTTATAAATTCAAGAAAACTCAGTATAAATGCTATTATAGGAATACATTGCTGCAAACCTAAAAGTGTTTATTATGAAGCGGTTTCTTCAATGGTGTCTGATGATGAGACGGACAATTTGAATTTAGATGGTTTATATTCAAAAATGAAAACGGTTACATATACACATCTGGTAATTCAAAAAAATGACATTCACAGGATTTTTGAGGAATTGACTCTTCCGAAGGCAAAACCAAGTATTGCATCGGTGCTGTATTACAACATAAGACCGTTAAATATTCAGACAAAAGTTGTCGAAGACGGTGTAAGACTTATGGGTGATTTGAATGTATTTGTTCTTTATACACCTGAAAATGAGGAGAGAAGTCTTGAATATTTTGAGACTGAAGTTTCATTTGATGAGATTATAAACTGCAACGACTGCAACGAGGATATGATCCCTGATATTGATGTTAGTGTCGGAACAAGGGAATTATCCTCAAAACCGGATGAGGATGGTGAAAACAGGATTGTAAATTTCGAGCTTACGCTTAAATTGCAGATGAAGTTTTATGAAAACAGGGAGGCGCAGATACTCGATGATGCGTATTCAACTGCTATGGAACTTGAACCTGTAAAGGAAAAAATGCTGTTGAATAAACTTATTATGAAAAATCAGAGTTCGCTTCGTCTTTCTGAGCAGATTTCACTTGAAAGTCCGGATAAAATATTGCAGATATGTAATGCGACAGGAAAAATAACAATAGATGAGCAGCAGATTGTTGATGGCGGAATACATTTGGACGGTGTGCTTTTGCTTGATATTCTTTATATGACAGAGAATGATGTAAGTCCGTTATCGATAGAGAGAGCTGTTCTGCCATTTAGCCATACCATAGAAATTGATAACCTAAGCACTGATTGTTACTATGAATTACAGTTTGATATAAATAATATAAATGTTATTATGATTGACAGTTCGGAACTTGAAGTTAAGGTCAATATAACATTGTGTGCTATTGCATTTTCAAGTTTTGATGAAAGTTTTGTATCGGATATTGTGACAGCACCTCTTGACTTTGAACAGCTTCATAAGCTTCCGGGAATAGTAGGTTATTATGCGGCGGCAGATACACCTGTTTGGGATATAGCAAAAAAATACCGCACAACCGTTAAAAGCATAATGGATTTGAATGAAATTAACGGTGATACGGTTCACAAGGGAGATAAACTGCTTTTGCTTAAAATGGTTGAGGGTATTTAACGTATAATAAATTTATGTTGTTGTCTTCTTAATTAAATATATGGGTGTGCTCTTAGCAGGATTGAAATTTTTTCCTGTATTCCATAGGAGTACACCCAAATTTTTTTAGGAAAATCCTGGAAAAGTAACTCAGGTGGTTATATCCGCAGGAAGTGGCGATTGAAGTAATGCTGTATGAGGTTGTTTTTAGCAAATTACAGCTTAGCTCCATGCGGTAAGCATTAAGATACGCTACAGGAGACTGCTGCATGTATTTTTTGAATATCTGACAGCACTTGCTGCGGCTGATATTGCCGGCGGCAGCTATGTCTTCAAGGTCAATATTGTCATAATAGTGCAGCGTTATGTATGTTATCATTTTTTTTTGAATATGAATGTCATTATTTTGTGACACGGGGTCAATATAAAGTTTTGAGTCGGTATTTTTATAAATTTCATTCCAAATAATGTAAAAGTTTCCGACAACTTCATAATCATTCATAAGTCCCGATTGATATTTTTTGTACAGATTTGTGAGGTGTGTGCCCGGAAAACCTGTATTAAATTCGGAGTGTGGAAAATACCAATATTCTATTACCGGCGTTGTGATTATGGATTTTACATATTTTTCATACATAAAAATATTTGATTTTAGCAGATTTGGATGAAAGAGCATACATGTAAAGATACACTCCTTGTTGTGAGTGGCATATCCAAAATGCATCTGATGAGAATTTACGATTACCGTGTCTCCGGCCTTTAAATGAAGGATTTTCCCATTTATATCGTACATCATTTCACCGTCAAAAACATATATGATTTCAATGTCATCATGCCAATGGCACAGGGCTCTCATATCAGTAAAGTTTGAAAGCTTTCGTGACTGAATTGTATATGGAATATCAGGGGAATCATATTGAATGATTTCCGCTGCATTTTGTAATATTTTTATATCGAGCATAAATTTTGCTGCCCCTTTCATTTATCAAAACATCTAATATAAATAATGTTAGGGTCAAGCCACCAGATAGCAATTTGTATGTAAACATACATTGCTATCTGCTTTTGCCCCTTGCATCATATAAATTGTATCATATTACAAACTGATACAAAAGTATAAAAAACTGATACTTTCGTGATAGTAGTTTTTTGTGTCTCGTTTTATGATAGAAGTAAACAGAGAAAGGAAGGGTAGTATTTATGAGAAAATACGGAAAAAAATTATTAGGCTTACTTTTAGCTGCCTCTTTGTTAGTGACAGGTGTCAATGTTTCCGGTGTAAATTCATCTAAAGCAAGTGCGGCAGATGATTCGCAGAGAAATAATACAAATGTTGTAAAAGATGGAAAGCTTTCAGACAGTAACTTGACAACAGAGCATTTATCAGCAAACGGTATCAAAACAAAAGATAACGGTCTGATGCGTGCAAATATTTCTTCAAAAGAGTTCATGACAAAGGATGGTATGGGTCTTGGATGGAACTTAGGTAATCAGTTGGAGGAAAGCAATGTATCGGGTTACCGTAAAACTGTTGAAGAATGTGAGACAAATGCAGGAAATCCTGTTGCTACACAGAAAACCTTTGACGGATTAAAGAAAACAGGCGTAAATACAGTTCGTGTACCTGTGGCTTGGTCAAATTTCCTTACTATGGAAATTCCAAAGGAAGACGGAACTGTTGAGAAAGTAACAGGTGCAAATAACATGTACAAGGCTGTAGATGCTATCAACACACCTAAGGAAGGTGTTACACCTGCTACTGAGGATACATATTACCGCATAAGCACAGAGCTTATGGATCGTATTGAAACAGTAATCAACTACGGATTAAATGACGGAATGTACATTATCTTTAACATCCACTGGGATGGCGGATGGTGGGGAATGTTCGGTGCTGAAGAATGGGATGATACTCCATTGGCACAGACAGACATGAAGAAAAATCCAATCCGTTATCAGGCATATAAGAAGTATACAGATATTTGGAAACAGCTTTCTGAGCGTTTCAAAGAATATTCAGACCATGTAATTTTTGAGGGCGCAAACGAAGAGTTGTCAGGACGTTTAAATGATGACTTCAGAGACCCAAGCAAAGCACAGAATGACCAGACAGGTAAACTTCCTAAAGATGGAGACCAGATTTATCAGATGGTCAATGAAATCAACCAGACGTTTGTTGATATTGTTCGTGCATCAGGAGGAAACAATGCATATCGTCAGCTTTTAATTCCGGGTACAGGTAATGAGTCATGTGTAATCGGCGGATATGAGGGAGATACATATGTAAATGACGGTGTTATGGATGAACGTTTCCATATGCCAAATGACCCAGCCGAAGAATTGACAGGAAAGAAAAAAATGAGTATTTCTGTTCATTATTATGACCCTACTGTATACGGTATCTCAGCTACAGCTACAACTCCTTGGGGATATCAGGATACATGGGGAACAGAGCAGGACAAAAAGGATATGGATAACAATCTCAGCCGTCTTGTTCCTAAGTTCTCTGACCAGGGTTACGGCGTTATCCTTGGTGAATGTGGATGTGTTAAGGGATACAAAGATGGTGTAACAGACTATGCGGACACTATTTTCAAATTAGCATTGGAAAAAGGTATGTGCCCTGTATGGTGGGATGAAGGACATTACTATGACCGTTCTAAGGGTTACTGGTCTTATGTAGACCTTGGAGAGTCATTCATGAAAGTTTACGGTATCACATTAGACCCTGTTGCAGACAAAGAGTTTATCAACCCTAAGCCATTCTATACAGGAATTAAATCTGTTCCATATACAGAGAACCAGAGCCCGAAGGTTGTTGCAACTTGGGAAGGTGAGTTCATGAGACACACCAATGCAGAGAATTCTGAACTTTTGCTTCAGACTCGTCCTAATGATGTTACACAGTTTGTAAATGATAATGGCGGTATCGAAATCGGTATCAAGAAAACAACTAAAGAGGACAATTTGAAAGCAGTTATCGACCAGTTATGCTGGAATATTTCGGTGACAACAGACTGGACTAAGATTAAAGATCCTTGTGTAAGAGTTTATCCAATGGATAATGATATCAGTAACAGTGCCGACCTTCAGCTTGGTTACATCGGTGCATACAAAGCTACAGATACAGGTGTATTAAACGGTAAGCATGAAGTTGGAGACATGAAGGGTATTGTTAAATATGATGTAGATTACATGCCTGACTGCAACCAGATATGGAAAGACAAATATGTTCAGCTTGATAAAGAAGCGTTGACAGATCTGCCTTGGCTCTGGGTAACAACAAACACTTATATCGGTGCTTCTTATGTTAAAATTGAAATCTGTGATGCCGCATACAATGCAGACGGTTCTGTATACGGCAAACAGCAGACAAATAATAATACAACAAAGGCTACAGTTAAGAAGGTTACTAAGAATGTTAAGGTTAAGAAGAGCGTCAAAGTTAAAGTTCGCTCTAATAAGACTGAGAAAGTTACAGTTAAGGTAGCAAAGAAGTCTATCGCTACAGCATCACTTAGCGGAAATAATGTTGTAATCAAGGGTAAGAAAAAAGGTACTACAGTTGTTACTGTTACTACTAAGAAGAAGATTTACAAGATTACGGTTAAAGTAAAAAAATAGGATATTAGTACGAAAAAAAATAATTATTCGTTGTACTGGAATATATCTAATTGCATAAAATATGTATCTAGTGTAAAATGAATACAGAAGCGGGTTAAATTACTTGTACAGGTAAATTTAGCTATGCTTCTGTATTTTTGTATTCTAAAGTTTTTTATCCTGAAAGGAGGATGAAGTTATATGAAATATGACATTATAATTGTAGGTGCCGGTCCGGGAGGAATTTTTGCATCATATGAACTTGTAAAGAAAAATCCTGAAGTTAAGGTTGCCGTATTTGAAACCGGTCATTCTCTTGAAAAACGAGTTTGTCCTATAGATGGAGATAAGATAAAAAGCTGTATAAATTGTAAAAGCTGTTCGATAATGAACGGTTTTGGAGGTGCAGGAGCTTTCTCGGATGGAAAGTATAATATAACAAATCAGTTTGGCGGTACACTGTACGAATATATAGGAAAAAATAAGGCACTTGACCTTATGTATTATGTTGATGAATTGAATCTTAAATATGGCGGGGAGGGAACAAAACTTTATTCTACTGCAAATACTGAGATAAAGAAATTGTGTGTGCAGAACGGACTTCATCTGCTCGATGCATCAGTAAGACATTTGGGAACAGATAAGAACTATGTTGTTCTTGAAAATCTTTATGCTGAACTCAAAGATAAGGTAGATTTTTATTTTGATACACCTGTAGACAGTGTTTTGCAGAATGGAGACGGTTATATCATAAAAACTGCAAAGGGTGATTATGAGTGTGATAAATGTATAATTTCAGCTGGAAGAAGCGGAAGTAAATGGATGGAAAAAGTCTGTTCAGAGCTTAATATTCCGACAAAATCAAATCGTGTTGACATCGGCGTGAGAGTTGAACTTCCGGCGGAAGTATTTTCACACCTTACGGATGAACTTTATGAGAGTAAAATTGTTTACAGAACGGCAAAATTTGAAGATTTGGTTCGTACATTCTGTATGAATCCGCATGGAGTTGTCGTAAATGAAAATACAAACGGAATAGTTACGGTAAACGGTCACAGTTATGAAGACCCAAGCAAACATACTGAAAACACAAACTTTGCGCTTTTGGTTGCAAAACATTTTTCAGAGCCGTTCAGAGACAGCAACGGATATGGGGAAAGTATAGCAAAACTTTCAAATATGCTTGGCGGAGGTGTTCTGGTTCAGAGATTTGGTGACCTTATAAGAGGCAGAAGAAGCAATGCAACACGTATAGCAGAAGGCTTTGTGACACCTACGCTTTCTGCAACACCGGGTGATTTGAGTCTTGTGATGCCAAAGAGAATACTTGACGGAATAATTGAAATGATTTATGCACTCGATAAAATTGCGCCGGGAACAGCAAACGATGATACACTTTTATATGGTGTTGAAGTTAAGTTCTATAATATGGAAGTTGAGATTGATGAAAATCTTGAAACTCCGCTTAAGGGACTTTATGTTATCGGTGACTGCAGTGGTGTGACACATTCACTGTCTCATGCGTCAGCAAGCGGTGTTCACGTTGCAAGAGCTATTGCAGGTGAATAATGTGATACAAGGTTTAAAATATCTGTTGACCTAAATATCATATTACAAAAATATCACGAAGCGAGGAATACAAATGGCAGAAAATTATTCATTTTTTTCAAATAAAAAATGCGAATATTTTCCATGTCACAAGGTATCAGATAAAATAGCAGAAGAGGACTTTAATTGCCTTTTCTGCTATTGTCCTTTATATCTTAAAAAAAGGTGTCCCGGAAATCCTGTTTATCTTGTGACAGCTAATGGAGAGAAAATAAAAGATTGTTCAGAATGTACTTTTCCGCACAGGGCAGCCAATTACGGCAAAGTGCTTGAGTGTCTTATGGAGAAAGATGAGATACTTGAAGTGGAAATAAATGAGCTGATTGTGGATATGGAAGCAGAAATTGAGAAGTCTTGTGGATTTGACACAATGGATGCGGAGATGAAGAGACAGCATAAAGAAATCATAAGTGCATCATATGACAAATTTTTTATTGGAAAAAAAATAGAAGTTTTATTGAAACAATTGGATAAGAGTGTTGTTACATCGGAGAGATTTGTGTTTGGAGAAGAAAAAATAAAATGTAATGCACTCGAGAGAATGAATGTAAAAGACGGAGACATAGACTGCATTTATCTTTATACATTTGGAATAAAGGAAATTGATGAGAGTAAATTAAAAGAAAGTTCTCTTCTTGAAAAATATTATGTTGAATGTTTAATGATAGCAGCGACAGATGTACTTAGAGACTGGCTTAGGAAGTATATAGAGAGAAAGCATAGCGTAAGACATAAAAAGTATGTATCAGACTCTTTCGGACCGGGATTTTATGGAATGGATGTAGATGCGGTTCCAAAGCTTGTAAAGCTGATAGATGGAGGAAAGGTTGGAGTTTCCACTGATGAAAACGGAAATATGCATCCGGTAAAAAGCTGTATAGGAATTTTTATTGTGACAAAAAAGGAGTGCGTGGAAAGAATTAAGGATTGTGCATTTTGTATCGGGAATAAGGGCGGATGCGCAGTATGTCGTGGAAAAATGGTGTGAAGAATTTGAAATAAACAGTAGCTGCATAGCAGCGGCTGACAGCTTTATGAATGTAGGAGATGAAAGGCTGAACTGTTACAAAATTTGGATATATCTGTAAAAAAATGGTTGCAATCAAAAATGACTTGTGCTATACTGCAAAGCATGACGAAGATGTCTAAAGCTTGAGAAAGCTCTAGGCATCTTTTTTGTTTTTTAGAAAATATATTTTGGGAAGAGAGGTAAAGTTTTATGAATTCAGGTGATACAGCGTTTATGCTCATTTGTACGGCATTTGTGTTTTTTATGACACCGGGACTTGCATTTTTTTACGGAGGTCTTGTAAGGAGAAAAAATGTATGTAATACAATGATGGCGTGTGTTTCAATTATGGGACTTTCAGTTGTAATGTGGACATTGTTTGGTTATTCTCTTGCATTTGGAGGCAATCATGGAGGAATTATAGGTGATTTAAGATGGATTGGTTTAAATCATGTCGGAATGAAACCGGGTCCATATGCGGATACAATACCGCATCTTGTATTCTGTGCATTTCAGATGATGTTTGCCATGATAACACCTGCACTTATAACAGGTTCTCTTGTTGGAAGAATGAAATTTAAGGCATTATTTATATTTGTTGCAATATGGTCAGTAATAGTTTATTATCCGATGGCTCATATGGTATGGGGTGAAGGAGGACTTCTCGCAGCAATGGGTTCTGTCGATTTTGCAGGCGGAGATGTGGTACATATCAGTTCAGGTATGAGTGCACTTGTACTTGCGATTATTCTTGGCAGACGACGTGGTTATGAGGTTACGACATACCGTATTCACAATATTCCGTTTGTTGTGCTTGGAGCATCACTTCTCTGGTTTGGATGGTTTGGATTCAATGCGGGAAGTTCACTTAAAGCAGACGGACTTGCAGCTCATGCGTTTATGACATCGGCAATTTCAGCAGCTTCAGCACTTCTTTCATGGATGCTTATTGATACTGTTATCAGTAAAAAGACAACACTCGTCGGAGCAAGTACGGGTCTTGTTGTAGGTCTTGTGGCAATCACACCGGGAGCAGGTTTTGTGCCAATTTGGGCTTCATTTATCATCGGAGCACTTGTAAGTCCGATTTGTTATTTTGGTGTATCACTTATAAAGAAAAAGCTTAAAATAGATGATGCACTTGATGCTTTTGGCTGTCATGGTATTGGTGGTATCTGGGGAGGAATTGCAACAGGTATATTTACACAGAAATCAATAAACAGCACAGCAAAATGGGACGGACTTATATTTGGTGATTATCACTTGTTTGTTGCACAGATAGCTGGTATTCTTGTAACAGCGGCTGTAGCAGTTGTGGGGACTTTAATATGCGTAGCAATTGTAAGATTATTTACATCGCTTCGTGTTGATAAGCGTGAGGAACAGCTTGGACTTGATATTTCACAGCACGGCGAGAGTGCTTATCCAAGTTTCAATGGACTTGACCAGTAAGAGTGTGTATGTCTAGGAGGATGATATATATGATGATTAAAATAGATGCTTTTATAAGAGAAGAAAAGTTTGAGGATGTAAAAGCTGCATTAAATTCAATAGGTGTAAATGGAATGACTGTTTCACAGGTTATGGGATGTGGAATCCAGCGAGGATATAAAGAGGTTGTAAGAGGTATGCAGGTTGACATGCAGATGCAGCCTAAGATTAAATTTGAGATTGTTGTCTCATCAGAAGAATGGGAAGAAAAGACGATAAATGCCATTCAGGAAGCGGCATTTACGGGAGAGACAGGTGACGGAAAGATTTTCAGCTATGAGATAAGAACAGCTCAGAAAATCAGAACAAAGGAAACAGGCTACGACGCTATTCAGGCAACTGAATAATACTATTTTATACAATTCATTTTATAAAAGGGTACTTCTTTAAAGAGGTACTCTTTTACTTTGCAAAATATTTGCCATATAATGTTATAATACGATTAGTAAGTAAGGCTGGTGTACCGGCAAAATCGTTGTTAAAATTAAAAATGTGTGGCAAAAATAGTAAATATTTAAACGGAGATTTGTATGCAAGATAAAATTCAGTTAAATTCAGATAAAAATAATATACCGATGTGGCGTAATATCACAGATAAAATCAGTTATATCACACCAACTATGCAACCGCTTTCAGCGAATGTATGTGTTATAGAGGGTAAAGATTATTTATGGGTATATGATGTTGGAAAAAATAGTTTTGTCTCGGACATGCTTTCAAAAATTTCCCAGGAAAAAGGAAAAGATATTAAAATTGTTTTATCCCATTTTCATCCTGACCATATTGCAAATCTGCAATACATAAAATGGTCTAAGCTGTATCAGGGAAAAAATACATACAAATATACACATATTGGGGAAGTTGTGGAAGAGGAAATACGCATAGATAAATCAGAAGCAAATCTGAGTATTTTTCCAATGCCGTCAAGCCATGCGAAAGGTTCGCTGGCACTTATGGCAGATGAGACATATTGTCTGCTTGGGGATGCACTATATCCGGCTCACAAAGGTGACAAAACAGTTTACAATGCAGGAATGGTGAAACAACAGATAGACCTGCTGAATAAAATACCTGCATCATACATTCTTTTAAGTCACAGAGAGCCGTTTGTGCAGAAAAAACAGGCTGTTATAGCGTGGCTTCGTGAGATATATTCTAAACGGGAGAAAAATCAGCCGTGGATTGATGCCGGTAATGTGTGATTGAAATAGGGCTACCGCAATTCCACTGGCTTTAGACGGTGGGTTAAGGTAGCCGGAAGCGGAGGTTTGTGCTATACTTGCGTTATGGGAACGTG
>ERZ773190.105-NODE-105-length-102150-cov-5.282413_pt1 | contig 102150 bp, 89 predicted proteins | sample MGYA00511111_ERZ773190 | MGnify/ENA primary metagenome ERZ773190 (study PRJEB29015, sample SAMEA2737777) | human gut metagenome | biome: human gut; feature: human-associated habitat; material: faeces | place: China | collected 2012 ... | reverse complement strand
CTGTTCTATCCCGCGATGAAATAAATGCAATCATTGACGCCACTCCGAATCTGAAACATAAAGCGATTATTGCAACTATGTATTCTTCCGGATTACGTGTGTCAGAGGTCGTTCATCTCCATTACGATGACATTTCCCGTACCAACATGACGATTCATGTCAGGGAAACCAAAGGCAGAATTGACAGGTATACGATTCTCTCTCAAAAGAATCTTGATCTTCTCACAGAGTATTGGTTTCAGTGTGGGCGCCCTAAAGATATCCTTTTCCCCAGTTCCTGGACCGGTGGATATCTGGATATAGCCAGTGTTAACCAGTTCTTTAAGAAAAGTGCCAAACTTGCCGGTATTACCCGTCGCGTTTCTTCCCATGCATGCCGTCATAGTTTTGCCAGTCATTTATTCGAAAGTGGTACGGATATAAAATATATTCAGTCTCTTCTTGGACACGTTGATCCTCGTTCTACGGATGTTTACCTTCATGTGAGCAACAAGACACTCCTTGGGATTCGCAGCCCGTTCGACAATCCGGGAGGTGGAGAATCATGAGTAATGTTTGTACTATTCAGGATGTTTTTCATCGTTTTTATCCATCCTATGAAAACTCACATGACATTTCTCCTGCTCAAAGAAAAACGGCTTACCACATCATGAATTGCAAAACAGGTGCCTTTGGCGCAAATGTAAGCGTATGTGAGGACTGCGGCTGCATATCAGTCCACTATAACTCCTGCCGTGACAGATGCTGTCCTATGTGTCAGGAATTTCCAAAAGAAAAATGGGTGGATGCACGGCGTGAGGATATATTAGATGCCCCATATTTCCATGTGGTTTTTACAGTTCCGGAAGAACTCAATCCTGTTATCTACAGCAATCAGAAGCTTTTATATACAGCCCTTTACCATGCTGCGTCAGGTACTTTGAGTGAACTGGCTGTGGACAACAAGTATCTTGGGGCTGATATCGGCTATATCTGCATCCTTCATACCTGGGGAAGTGCAATGAACTTTCATCCGCATATCCATGCCATCGTTCTTGGCGGTGGACTGGATATAAAAAATCACTGGAAAGACAATGGCGAAGATTTCTTCCTGCCGGTTAAGGTTATCTCTAAAATATTTCGTGGGAAGTATATGACAGAACTTAAGCAACTCTGGGAAGATCATAAGCTGGAATTTCATGGCTCTGCTTCCCCCTACAAAAACTATTATACTTTCAAGGAATTGTTAAATACCTGCTACACTAAGGAATGGGTACCTTATTGCAAGAAACCATTTGACGGTGCTGAATCTGTCATCAGATATCTTGGAAAATATACACACCGGATTGCTATCAGTAACTACCGAATTAAAGGTATGACGGAATCTACAGTTACATTTTCTGTTAAGGATTACAAAAAGCAAGGGCAATGGAAGGAAATCAAAATCTCCGGCGAAGAATTCATCCGAAGATTCTTAATGCATGTTCCTCCAAAGCGTTTTGTACGTATTCGGCACTATGGTCTTCTTTCATCGAGAAATAAAAATACAAAGATTACCATGTGCAGAAACATCCTTGGCTGTCAAAAATACATTTCCAGACTGAAAGATATGGATGCACCTGCCATCATTCTGTTGCTTTATAACAAAGATATATGCAAATGTTCATCCTGCGGTGGAAAAATTCTTCCACTCTCACATGGACAATATCATGTCACACCGAAGCCACATATGATTTGCTAATATATATGAACTAAACATTTATTTTGAAGTTTCCGATGGAGGCTTATTTGTAATGCAAAAAAATCAATTCATTTAATAAAGAACTGCATATTTGCAGGCTTTTCTTTGTTAAAATTGAGCAAAGGCAGCAAGATTAAAACTCCATATATGGAAAACCAACCGGACGCACTTTGTTCAACCAGGAAAAATCGAAATTGATGCAAACGAAAGGGCAGTTAATGAAAATCTCAAGACTGCTTTTTCGTTTGCACCTTATTCGATTCTTTCCTTAACGATTTATACATATTCTATCACACATTCATCTTTCCCACAATCACTTATTTTTCACCCATCCACTGAGGAAACTAATCTTCGTACACTATATCTTGTCCTTCCCACCCTCTCATTATACATCATCTGGTATAACACAGATTACCTTCCTCAATGCACCCTCAAAATCTCCCTATAAACAGATGCAATCCCTCACCAGAAACAACCATATCACAAGTAACCACTTACCACTGCTTCTATTCACCCCATCAAAAGATATATTCATTCGTACATTTTCCATCGTAGCTCTGTTTTCCCGTCCAGCAGAACCACATCTCTGTAAAAAAAATTGGAAGAGTAACCAAATCAACTACTCTTCCTTATAAATTCTATACCTCTGAGGTTTTCAATCCCTCATTTGTGATACGGTTCACCCGCATTTATCCTATACGCCCTATAAATCTGTTCCAACAGCACCACTCTCATAAGCTGATGTGGGAAAGTCATTTTTGAGAAACTTAACAGTTCATTTGAATTTTTAAGAATGTCTTTATCAATGCCTATCGAACCCCCGATTATAAAAATAATATGACTTACTCCGTTTATGCCGAGCTTGTCTATCTTATCTGCAAATTCCTCCGACGAATGCTGTTTTCCGTTTATCGCAAGTGATATGACATAAGCCCCGTCTTTTATGTATTTTGCCAGTCTATCGCCCTCTTTTGCTCTGATTAGGTCTTCCTCATGCTCACTGGCGTTGTCTGGTGTTTTTTCGTCTGCTACTTCTATTATCTCAAGTTTGCAATATCTGCTTAGTCTCTTTTTATACTCAGATATTGCCATGGTAAAATATTTTTCTTTTATCTTTCCTACTGTCAGTAGTGTTATTTTCATATATTTTTCTTTCCTCACTTCTGTAAATAAAAACTGCTTCGTCTGATTCTGATTATACTTCTGCCTGCTTTATATTTCCTAATATCACTCACCTTAAACAGCTTTCTTCTAATGCAAGGCTTATGCACAGTGCATGATTTATTCTTTCAAGTATTTCGTCATCCAAATGGCAGACTTTTTCACGCAGTCTCGATTTGTCTATAGTCCTAATCTGTTCAAGAAGTATAACTGAATCCTTTATAATATCATATCTGTTTACTTCAAGTGCAATATGTGTCGGTAATTTTGCTTTATTCATCCTTGATGTTATTGCTGCACATATTACAGTCGGGCTATGTTTATTTCCCATATCATTCTGAATTATAAGTACAGGGCGTATTCCTCCCTGTTCTGAACCCACAACCGGTCTTAAATCTGCAAAATATATATCTCCTCGCTTTATATTCAAAACTTCCACGCTCCTATCACAATAATCTGGAATTGATCGAGTGAGAGCAAGTAATGCTTCCTGACAAAAATTCAGAAAGATGTACTCCTGCAATCGCTCATAAACTGGATTTTACCGAGTGAAAATAAAAGACATTTTCTGACTTGAAGCCAGAAAGAAATACTCCTGCAATCACTCGTAATCCGGAATTGCACTTTTATGTAATTCTTTATGCATCCTGTAATGTTATTTCTTTCCATCTTTATCGTTTTTATACATATGTATCTCTCAAAAGCATGAATTTTTTTACTCCAGCCGGAGATTTTCAATTTTTAACATAATTTCTCTACTATGTCGGGGCTTTTATATAATGCAATCGCAAAAACAGGCAAGTAATAAAGTACACTAATACTCTGGATAAAAGTCTTTTGTTGCAACTGCCTTTCCGCCTTTATAATATACTCTCGGTATTCTTTTTCCTATATCACAGACAAATTCATAATTAAATGAATATGACATATCTGCCACTTCCTCTATTGATATATACTCATCGCCGTCTCTGCCAACCAGTGTAACTTCATCACCCTGCTTTATTTCAGGAAGTTCGCTTATATCTACCATAAACTGATCCATGCATATTCTGCCGATTATCGGAAAACTTTTTCCCTTTATAAGCACTCTGCCTCTGTTTGACAATGCTCTTGAATATCCGTCTGCATATCCTACGGGAATTGTCGCAACTGTTGTTTGTTTTGTTGTAATATAGGTTCCGCCATAACCTATTTCAACCCCGGCTTCAAGTGTTTTTACAAATGAAACATAAGATTTTATTTCCATCGCAGGTGTAAGTTTAAGCTTTGTTTTATCTACCTCGTCAGAAGGATACATTCCATATACACATATTCCGTCTCTGACCATATCGAGGTTTACTTCCTGTTTTTCAATAATTCCTGCGCTGTTTGATACATGTTTTACAGGTATCTTAATGCCTACATCTTCTATTCTCTCTACAAAATCCATATATCTTTCAAACTGCTTCATGGCTTTTGTCTTGTCTTTTTCATCCATTGTTGCAAAATGTGTAAAGCAACCTTCGATTTCTATTCCTGGAAGTTCTGCGATTTTCTTAATCACTTCAAGGCTTTCATCATCCTGCTTAAAGCCTATTCTGCTCATTCCTGTATCAAGCTTTATATGAACCTTAGCTTTTTTTCCGATTTTTTCTGCCGCTTCTGACATTTTTTCTGCCATGTCATACTCAAATACCGCTGTCGCTATATCGTATTTTATCATTGCAGGATAAAGCGGTGCCGGCGTATATCCAAGTATAAGTATCGGCTTATTTATCCCTGACTGTCGTAACTCTATTCCCTCTTCAAGAATTGCCACGCCGTATGCATCTGCCACATCTTCAAGTGTATGTGCCACCATAACTGCGCCATGTCCGTATGCATCTGCCTTTATTATAGCCATCAATTTTGTGCCGGGCTTTGTTAATGCTTTTGCATTTGCTACATTTTCGTGTATTGCGTCAAGGTTTATCTCTGCCTTTACCCTATAATATTCCTTAATCTTGTCAGTACTCATTTCCATGAGCCTCCTTTTGTTCTGTTTTATTTTTAATTCTTATTCAGGCATAACCTGCGGTAACATATCTATAATGTCTGATGCTGTCATGCTGTATCTGCTTTTTGTCTCAGTATATCTTTCCGCTGTCAAGCCATGAATATACACTCCCAGTGCGGCTGCAAGTGACGGCTTCATTTCTCTGTCCTGAGCTGCTATACCGGCTATAATCCCGCTTAATACATCTCCCGAACCACCTGTTGCAAGCGCATTGTTCCCTGACATGTTTATATACATTTTTCTTTCATCAACATCCCTTCCCTCGCCGACAACTGTCCTTGCATCCTTTAAAACAACCGTACAATATGCCTGTGCTGCGGCAAAATAAGACAAGTCGTTTTTCACCTCGTCGGTTGTTTTATTTGCAAGCCTGCTCATCTCTTTTATATGAGGTGTGAGTATAAAGTTCGGGCCGATATTATCAAGCGCAATCTCTCCGTTGTCTATAAATTCTGCTAATACGTTCAAACCGTCCGCATCTATGACAACTGTCTTGTCTGTCACTTTTAATATTCGTTTTACAAGAATTTTTGCTTTCATGCTTTTTCCAAGTCCCGGACCTATTACAATGACATCTGCCCAATTTATTGCTTCCTCGACTTCTTTTTTAGGTGTAAAGTCTATGCCATCTTCAAACTCTTCATCATAACTTCCGATTATCGCCTCAGGAAGTTTCGTTTTCAATACCTGCAGGTTTTCCTTTGCGGTAAGTATTCTTACAATACCACATCCTGCTTTGTATGCTGCCGCCGCACTAAAATAACATGCTCCGCACATTGTCTCGCATCCCGCTATTACAAGCACATTTCCATAATTTCCCTTATTCGTCCTTACTTTTCTCTGCGGCATCATTTCGTTAATATCTTTTTGTTCAAATGTATATGCCTTTGGAGATACACTTTCAACAGCCTCCACTGGAAAGCCTATGTCTCTGACTTTTATTTCACCTGAAAATCCCGCCCCCGGAAACATTATCATTCCTCTTTTTAATGTCCCAAAAGTAACTGTCATGTCTGATTTCACTGCAATACCTAATATTCTTCCGCTTGAAGCATCAACTCCCGAAGAAATATCTACTGATACAATATATGATTTACTCTCATTTATTTTTTCAATAATTTCTTTATATCCGCCTGTTATTTCTCTTGACAGACCAATTCCAAAAATTGCATCTATTATAATATCATATTCCTTTTCCTTTATATTCGTGACAAAAGATATTTCCAATTTTTTTGCTATCCCAAGTTGTTTTCTCATCTCGTCACTGGCATGCTCAATATTCCCAACAAGCTTTATATCAGTCTCTATTCCGTTATGCATAAGCATCCTTGCCACTGCCACTCCATCAGCACCATTATTTCCCATACCGGCGACCACAAGTACCTTTATTTCATCGTTTCTATTACTGATTGACTTTAACTTCCCTATAATTTTTTTTTGAATTTCATCAACAACACTTAATGCAGCTCTTTCCATCAAAACAAGTGATGGTATCCCTATTTCATTTATCGAAATATTGTCTATCTGCTTTGCTTCTTTTGCATCAGTTATATACTTCATTTTTATTCCCCCTCCGCAACTACAAAGGCTGTTGCAATTTTGTCAGTATCGCTTAATGATATATGTATTTTAACAATACCTCTGTCCTCTGCGAGTTTCTTCGCACGGCCTAAAAGATTTACATACGGTTTTCCGAAATCGTCCCTGAGTATCTCTATATCTCCCGGCATACAATTTAAAAAGCCGGTTCCAAAAGCTTTGACTACAGCTTCCTTTCCGGCAAAATTAGTGGCGGCACGATTTTTTCTTTTTTCAATTATTTTTCGTTCTGCCTCTGTATAATATTTATTAAAAAAACTATTCTTTTCACAATAACTGATAACTCTGTCTATCTCAATAACATCTGTTCCAATCCCAATAATCTCACTCATAATTTTTATTTTGAAATGTTCTCTTCAACATTTCCCTTCCATACATGATTATTTTTATCAAATATTTCCACTACTTTTGCACCAAGTAAATTGTGCATGTATTTATACAGCTCAGTATTTCGCATCTCTCTGTCCTGTTTTGCCAGAATCCTGTTTTTCAGTTCTTCTCTCGCTGCATTTATCCATGCATCAAGTTCTTCTATAACGATAGTATTCTCTGTGAGTTCTTTATAACAAACATCCATACAGGCAATAAGCAGTTCTTTATTTGCAGTCTGTATCTCTGCCGGAAGCCTGTGCTGCAAATCCTCTGCCTCAAAAGTTTTTTGGTTCAATTCATCAAGCATTTTCTGATTGGCTTCCTGCTTTTTAATCTTCATTTCCGCTTCAGGCTCATATCCGTCGGTCATGTTATTGACTATATTGTCCATAATAACTTTTTTAGCTTTTTCATACTCTTTTAAATCATTTGTTGACTGCCCCTGCTGTTTTATCAAATCAAGCAGCTTTTGCTCCAGTTTCCTTATCTCATCAGTTTTTCTGTGATCTGGAAACAGTTCATGCCATTTTTGATCAAGCACCAATATCGGAATCTGTTTATTTTTAAGCGCATCCAAATAATAATATGTCATATCAGTACCCTGTTTTTTCTTTTTTCTTCCGAACATAAACTATTTTCCTCCCATCTTTTTCCAATCCACCAATAATACTTTTGTCGCCGTTCACCCACACATCGCGAACACAAATATTCCTTTCTAATTATATTCCGACACTTTACATAAGTCAATTGCATAGTTCCGCGATTTTATGTATAATATCGTTGCAGTGTTGCTGTTCACTCCCTCAGTGCAGCAGAAAGCATTACAATAAAATTAAACTCATGGAGAAAGGACGAAAATTTGATGAATTTTGAAAACGCAAAAAAGAAACTTGAAAACTATGAACAGTTACATGTTCTTAAATATTATGATGAATTACCTGAAAATGAAAAAAAAGCATTATTACAGCAAATCGATGAAACAGATTTTTCTGTCACTGAAAAAATCATAAAAAAAGCAGGCGATGATAAAAGAGGTGTTATTACTCCTATAAAAGCTATGACTTTAGACGAAATCAACAATTCAAAAGAACACTTCAAATCACTTGGTCTTGAAGCAATCCGTGCCGGAAAAGTCGGTGCAGTTCTTTTAGCTGGAGGCATGGGAACACGTCTTGGTTCAGATAGTCCTAAAGGAATGTATGACATAGGTATCACAAAACCTGTATACATCTTCCAGAGGATTATAAGAAATCTTCTTGACGTCGTTGACGAAGCTGGTGTATGGGTTCATCTTTTTGTCATGACAAGCGATAAAAACCACGAAGCAACAACAACATTTTTCAAAGAGCAAAACTACTTTACCTACAATCCTGAATATATTCACTTTTTCAAACAGGACATGGCTCCTGCTGCAACTTATGAAGGCAAAGTATACATGGAATCAAAAAGCAAAGTTGCAACATCACCTAACGGAAACGGCGGATGGTTCTCATCTATGCAGAATGCGGGCATTGTAGATATTATTCACAAAGTAAAAATCGAATGGCTCAATGTATTTGCAGTGGACAATGTTCTTCAAAGAATCGCTGACCCATGCTTTATAGGTGCAACAATAGACCAGAAATGTACTGTTGGTGCAAAAGTTGTAAGAAAAGCTGACCCTGATGAAAAAGTCGGCGTTATGTGTCTTGAAGATGGACGACCATCTATTGTTGAATACTACGAGCAGACAGAAGAGCTCAGAAACACAAAAGATGAAAACGGCGAACCTGCATACAACTTTGGAGTTATTCTCAATTATCTTTTCCATGAGCCTGAACTTGAGGATATATGCAACAATGAACTTCCACTTCACATTGTTGAAAAGAAAATTCCTTATATGGATGAAAACGGTGATTTTATCAAGCCTGAAACTCCAAACGGATACAAATTTGAAACACTTATCCTTGACATGATACACATGCTTGATACATGCCTCCCATTTGAGGTAGAAAGACGTAAAGAATTTGCACCTATTAAAAACAAAACCGGTGTGGACTCAATCGAAAGTGCAAGAGAACTTCTCAAAGAGAATGGTATAGAATTGTAAAATTGTAGAACCATAGAATTGTGGAACTGTCAAACTACAGCATTATAAAAAATATAAAAGTACAAAACTATAAAGCCAAAAAACAAACTATGAATAATCGGCATAGACTGATTTTTATTTAATACTATTTCCTAAAAAAAAGATGATTTGAAGCTCTCAGCTTTTCAAATCATCTCTTTTTTTATTTCACCCTAATTATCTTCTTCAATAAAATGTGAATTAAAAAACTCTTCCGTAAGCATCTCAATAAATGCAACATCTAAATCCGGATATTTTTTTATGAGAATAGAACGTATATGTGCTGTGATAATAAGGTCATTTTCTTCGTCCGACACTGTATCATCAAGCCACTTTTCTGCTCTCTCTTTAGTTATGTTTTCATCAAGCCATGCGTTTATCTTCTCTGTCATGATTTCTTCTTCAGGTATCTGAAGTTTAATCTTACCTGATTTTATAACTGAGACAAGTCCCATAATGATAAATCCGGCAAACATGGCAGCAAGTACACAAAAGATAAATATATTGTAGTCAATCGGAATAATATCCAATTTACAAAGTACAAGATAAACTGCACCTAATACACCAAAGACCATAAATGTATATCCGGAAAACTTAACGTCTTTATACTCGTCCTCTTTCTTTACATACGCCTTTGACGGTGTGTAGAGTATATCAGCCGTATCCTCTTCTATCTCATCATCAGTAATTACATTGTCATGCAAATCATCTTCTTCAACGAGTTTTTCATCAGCTTCACTTTCATCTTTTTCTATATCCCAGGCATCCGTTTTTTCATCGTCAAAAGACTCTTTTTCTTCCTCAATCTCTGCATTTTCCTCAGATGTTGAGATCTCAGCCGTTTCGTCAGAAATATCACTTTCATTCTCTAAATCATCGGAAATTTCTTCTTTTTCCAGCTTTCTTGCCTCTTCTTCCTTTTTCTCTTTTTCTTCCTCTAATGCAAGCTGATAGCCTTTAAAAAGCTTCTCAACCTGCTTTTCATATCTTGATGGCACCGTTACAATCGCAACACCATCTTTTATAACCTTTTTGGCATTTTCAATTTTTGAATACTCAAGATATTCAATAAAGTTTTCAGCCATTTCCTCGTCTTTAAGATCACAGATTTCAACAACATCAAAATCATCTGCTGTACCTTCAACAAGTTCACTTCCACAATCTGCACATACTGTTATACCATCACGATATTCAGTTTTACACTTTGGACACCACATCGTTTTTCCTCCTAAATTTCACCTTGCAGCCCGGTATAAAGATTAACTTATTTTTCGTTGTACCGGATGCAATGTAGTCATTGGTACAATGTTATCACACTATGCAAAAAATAACAACTAAGTATATATCTTTATCACAGAATTATCACATTCTGATAAGCTCTATCAGCAATAACTCTACTCCTATCTGGTCATCTAAGACACCTGTCTTAAATTTCTGCTCTGTTTCAAGACTGTTGTCAAGTGCCTGTTTTAGCTGTTTTCCGGAAAAGCGTGACGATTGTCTCTGATAATTTCCTACAAAATACGGAGATATACCTATCTTGGATGCAACCTGGTTCTTTGGTGCATTTCCCATAGACCCGATTTGCAAAAGTATATTGAAATGTCTGATTAACATATACAGGATATACGACGGTGCTTCTTTTAACTCAATAAGTTCATTGTATAATTTCAATGCCTTATCCGTATCTCCCGCTCCCACTGCATCTACCATCTGAAAAATATGATTTTGCAGATATGCCGGACAAACGGCATCAATGTCTGCTATCGTAATCTCTTCTCTTCCCGCTGTGTATGCGGCTATCTTTTCGATTTCATTTGACAGGTTATAGAGGTTGTTGTCAACCCTATGAAGAAAATACTCCATCGTCTTTCTTGTAAAGACTTTTCCCGACTCTTTAAGTCTTTTCGCAGCCCAATTTAAAACTTCCTCAGAATCCTTTACTTTTATCTCTGCTGCAATACCGTTTTTGTTTATATACTTGTATAATTTGTTTCGCTTGTCTATCTCTTTTTCCACAAAAACAATAATCGTGCTGTCGGGCATATGCTCAAGATAATCCGCAAAATCATTTGATGACTTAAACAATCCGCTGTCCTGAATGATAATAAGACGGTGCTCACTGAAAAACGGCAATGTATCTGCTATAGACTGAACTTCATTTAAATCTATCCCCTTATTCTCGAACTTCGAGAAATTCATATCGTCACTGTCTTCTAATATACAATATTTGAGATTTTCCCTGTAATATCTTTTCAGATATTCCTCATCACCATACAAAAGATATAAATTATGAAACTCTCTCTTTTTAATATCATCCCTGATACGATTCATATAACCTGCCACTCCTGTTTATTATGCAAAAGATGCTACCGTATCTGCATGGTAACATCTTTTTTCATCAATGATATGTTCTGAATAAACCGACAACCTTGCCCAGTACTTCAACATCATTTACTATGATAGGGTCCATAGTATCATTTTCCGGCTGAAGTCTGAAATGACCGTCTTCCTTGTAGAATGTCTTTACTGTCGCTGCATCATCTACAAGTGCAACAACAAGTTCTCCGTTTTCCGCTACATTCTGTTTATGTACCAATACCTTGTCACCGTCATATATGCCGACATTTATCATACTTTCACCCTTGACACGAAGAATAAACGCTTCACCTTTTGGCATATCTCCCGGTAAAACAGGCATGTAACCCTCTACATTCTGCTCGGCAAAAATCGGCTCTCCCGCAGCAACAGAACCAATAATAGGTACATTTACCAACTCTCTCCTGACAAGGTTAAAATCATCATCTATAATTTCAATAGCTCTCGGCTTAGTAGGGTCTCTTCTGATAAATCCGTTTTTCTCAAGTGTCTCTAAATGTGAATGCACTGATGATGTAGACTTAAGATTTACTGCTTCACATATTTCACGTACAGCAGGCGGATATCCTTTATTCAAAATTTCAGATTTAATAAAGTCAAGTATTTCTTTCTGCTTTGCAGATATTCTTTCCTTTGCCATAATTCATCCTCCCGAATTTAATTTATTTAACTAATTTTAGCACATTTGTTCCGCATTGTCAAACGTATGTTCAAGAGAATATTCGACTATTTTTTTTATTGCAAGTATGAGCAGTAACTATAAATTCTCTGGTTCTACTATCTTACCGTCTGACCATATTCTTTCTAAATCATAGAACAATCTGTCCTCTCTGTTAAAGACATGTACAACAACATCTCCAAAATCAAGCAGTACCCATGAGCTGTTTCTGTCACCTTCCATTCTTTTCATAACACATCCTGCTTTGTGGAGATTTTCTTCAACATTTTTTACAAGAGCCTGTATCTGTGTCGTGCTTGAACCGCTTGCGACCACAAAATAATCTGCTATAATGGAAATCTCTGATATATCAATAATTTTTATATCCTCACCTTTTTTCTCATCAAGTGCATTGTAAGCGATTTTTGCCATTTCCTTTTGTTTTGTCATTCTATTCCTCCTATAATTTAACTTTTAATGTCCAACTTTTTCATCATGGATTTTTTTGTAATATTTATACGCTTCAACTGAATGTTTATCTATCTCTTTTTGGCTTTGCTCTGCTTCCTTTTCGTCATTTAAATATGACAATGTATTTTTAAGTATAAGATAAACAGCTTCATCCAAATCTACAAAAGCCATGCTTCTTATCAATTTAAAATTTGGAAGCACTTTTCTTCCCGGCTCTATATAATCCGCAGTAAAAACTATCGCCTCAAGAACTGACATAGCCGGTTTTCCTGTCGTATGGTATCTTACAGCCGAACATATTTCTTCGTCCTCAATTCCATATTTTTCTTTTGATAAATACGCTCCGAGTTTTGCGTGCAGAAGATACCCGTTTCTAAGTTCCGTCTCTGAGCATTCTATTCCATACTTTGTACACTTTTCGATAAGTTCATCATCTGTCATATACTTTGCACAGTCATGTAAAAGTCCTGCCATTGCCGCCCTGTCAACATTTAATCCGTATCTCATTGCCATTGCCGCTGCAGTATAGCTTACGCCTATTGTATGGTCAAATCTTTTTACTGAAAGTTTTTTACTGAGTTTCTCTTTTATCTTATTATATTCATCTTTCATGTTTCTATTTACCTCATTTTATACAAATGATTGTCACAAATATAGTTCCACACTTCACCGTCAAGATATTTTTCCACATTCTCTCCGTTGGCAATGCTCTGCCTTATTTCACTTGAACTTATAGGCATCTGCTCCATCTCCACAAACCTTATATCCGCATATGGAAATTCCTGAATCAGTTCTCTCTTTTTTTCGCTTAACTCTGATTTGGTCGAACAGTCACGTCCTATAGCCAGTATGACAGCCCTTTTCATAATCTCGTCCGGTTTATACCACTCATCAAGATACAAAAGCGAATCCGCACCCATTATGAAAAAATATTTATCTTCCGGATTATCTTTTTGAAGCAGTCTGAGCGTATCGGCAGTATACGTTGTCCCCTGCCTTAATAATTCAAAATCGGAAAATTCCAATTCATCATACTCCGACAACGCAAGTTTAACCATATCGGCTCTTTCCTTATCAGAAAGTATATCCTTTTTTTCCTTGTGTGGAGGATTTTTAGATGGCATAAATAAAACCTTATCTAAGTTCTGCTGGTCAAGACATGCCTTTCCCATCTCCACATGTGCACGATGAATCGGATTGAATGTTCCACCCATAATACCGATTTTGCTCATATCAAACTGCCTCCGTACTTCAAAAAATATTACTTATTCTTTTTTGCCTGGCTTTTCTTTCTTAAACTGTCAGCTCTTGTCCACTCTGATTTTGTGCCACGCTTATTCTCTCTTGCTCTTTTCTTTGCTGCTTCTTTTTTCTTTTCAGCTCTCTTTTCCGCAAGACGGCGCTTTTCAAGTTTCTGCATATTCTGTTTGTACAGTATGATTTTCTTACCTATAACCTGCACAACTTCTGCTCCTGTTCTCTCAGCAATAAGATTTGCAAGTTCGTTTGTATCATCATCACAGTTTTTAAGCACATTTATTTTTATAAGCTCTCTCGCTTTAAGTGCCGCTCTTATAGCTTCAATAGACTGCGGTGTAAGGCTTGATTTTCCTATCTGAAATATGCTGTCAAGCTTCATTGCCTGCGCTTTTAATTCTGTTCTCTGTTTACTTATCATTATAATACTCCATTCTTCTGTCATCTCAAAACAGGTGACAGACTTATACTCTTCATAATTACACTGAAAACTATTATACACAAAATAACCGGATTTTGCTACACCTAAAAACAACGAATTATTTTCTCCGTGAATTTTTTAAGCAGTGTTTGAAGTTGCTTTTGTTGTAATATTATGTTAAATCACGAATAAATATTTAGTAATACATATAATTTCGATATAAAAGGATAACGGCATATGTTTAAGAAAAAATGTATTTCCATCTTTATTTCATTTTCTTTATTTGTTTCAATGGCTGTTTCCGTATCCGGTAATAACAGACAAACACTTCATTCTAATGAATATTACATAAAAGAAAATATTATATCTAAAGATAACGCCAATAACAATTCACTTAATATTTCCTCAAAGTCAGCAGTTCTTATTGAGAACAACAACGGACGTATATTATACAGCAAAAACAAAGACAAAGAAATGATTCCCGCGAGTATCACAAAAATAATGACTTTAAATCTTATTTTTGACGCCCTTGAATCAGGTAAAATAAAACTTGATGATGAGGTCAGCACAAGTGAGTATGCCGCATCTATGGGTGGCTCACAGGTCTTTCTTGAACCTGGTGAAATCCAGACTGTTGATACCATGATAAAATGTATATCCATATCAAGTGCAAACGATGCAGCAGTTTCCATGGCTGAATACATTGCCGGAAGTGAAACCAACTTTGTAAAAATGATGAATAAAAAGGCACACAAGCTTGGCATGAAACACAGTAATTTCAAAAATTGCAATGGTCTTGACGACTCCATAAAGTCAGGTCATTTTTCAAGTGCGTACGATGTTGCCCTCATGTCAAGGGAACTCATCACAAAACATCCTCAAATCTCTAAATATTCTACTACTTGGATGGATACGATAACACATAAGACAAGAAAGGGCGAAAAAGAATTCGGACTGACCAATACAAATAAACTTATCAGGACATACAACGGTATCACAGGTCTTAAAACAGGTTCGACATCAAAAGCCAAATATTGTCTGAGTGCTACAGCTAAAAGAAACGGTATCAGTCTCACCGCGGTTGTGATGGCGGCACCCGACCCCAAAAAAAGATTCAGCGAAGCAGCCTCACTCTTAGACTACGGGTTTTCTCTTTGCAAAAACTATTCCGAAAAAACTTCTAAAATAATACCTGAGACATTAAAAATAAATGGTGGAAAAAAGAATGAAATAAAACTTAAAACTTTGGAAGATTTTAAATATATTCTTGTTAACAATGAAAGTTCGGATAAAATTTCAAGAAAAGTCTATCTGAAAAAGACCGTAAACGCACCTTTAAAAAATAATGAAAAAGTCGGAAAAATAGTTTATCTGCTCGATGATAAAAAGATAAAAGAAATCCCTATATATACTTCCGAAGCCATAGCCAAATCATCATTTTTCGATTATATGCTTTTACTTATAAAAAAACTGGTGTAATGTATCAATGACTTTCAGTTAAATTAACACAAGATAAAGCAGGCTGTCCGTCATAAACGACGGATGCCTGCCATCAAAACATGTTTATTGTGCTTGCTGTGATGTATCATTAAAACATATTTATTGCTCTGCTGTAAATGTACCATATTTAAATGCTTTTTTACCGTTGTAATCAAATATAAATTTATTTAATGCTTCGGCATTTGCACTGCTGTCTCTTGTAGAGTTCACTCCATCTGTCATGACTATTGAAGAACCGCAGCTGTACTCTCCGCTCGCTGAAGCTCTATAATATCCGTTTACAGGAATCTGAAGCTGATAAACTTTTGTAGTTCCCATCTTCACTACATCTGTGATATACTCAAGAATTTTATCATTGCTTAAGTCAGTTGTTACATATCCGTCAAGTACATTATTGGCAATTTCAAGCCATTTAGTTGCAGGCAGTGCCTTAACTTTGTCAAATACCGCAGTTATAACTGCTCTCTGTCTCCATGTACGTCCGTAATCGTCCGTAAGTCCTGTAACGGTAAATGTTCCGCCTTTTCTTATGCGGCAGTATCCAAGTGCCTGATTTCCGTTAAGAATCTGCTTTCCTACTTTTACATGTCTGTATTTCTTCTTAGAAATATAGTTTGTTGTATTCAAATAATTTGCTTCTGATTCAGTAAGTTCAACTTCAACTCCGCCAACCGAATTGACAATCTTCTCAAATGCCTCAAATCCAACTTCAACATATCCGTCAAGCTCAATGTTAAAGTTCTGTGCTATCGTTTTGTAGAGAAGTTCAATTCCACCAAATGAATTTGGAGAATTTAATTTATTAGGGTCATGTCCAGGTATATCGACAACCATATCACGCATAAGCGTAGTAAGTTTGAGCATACCGTGTTTCATATCCATAGTTGCTATTATCATAGTGTCAGTAAGTCCGCTGGCATCATAACCCTTTTCTTTTCTGTAATCGTTTCCGACTACAAGAATATTTACAATATCATCATCAGAATTAACTTTAATTCCACTCAAATCAACATTCTTAAGTGCTGTATCATAGTCACGGTTTACATGATTTAATGTATTATTGAAAGTAACCTGTGCTTTTGCCACAAAAAAACCGGCAACGCCACTAATTATTATGAGAAGTGATAAAACGATCTTCTTCCACATATTTTCCTCCATTCTGCAAAATTACATACTAATGAATTTTTTATCAGTTACAAACAATCATTCTACACGAAAATTACATTTATTGCAATAAATATTTCAAAATGAATTATTTTCGCTGTGACCACTTTAACGCAGAGATTGATATAAACTCTATTCATATTTATTTTTTGTCATCATATTTATATTCACCGTTTCCGTTATATTTAAATATAAACTTTTTCAAGATATCTGCATTTGTACTCCAGTCGGTTTCACTTGTATTTGTCGAAATCAGATATGCTCCGTCGGAACTTGTTGTGAAATAGCCCTCCATAGGTATCTGAAGCTGTTTTACGTCTGCTGTTCCAAGAAATACCGTATCTTTCATAAGTGATATAATTTCGTTATTGCCAAGGTCTGTCTCAATATTGCTTAAAACCTTATTTCCGACATCAAGCCATTTTGAAAGCGGCTGTTTCTTCATTTTGGCAAATACGGCACTTATTACCGTTCTCTGTCTCCATGTACGTCCATAATCATCCGTGAGTCCGTTTGCCGTCACTACTGACTTGCCGATAACATCTCTTCCCTTTCTTATACGACAGTATCCGAGTGCCTGATACCCGTTTAATTTCTGCTTGCCGACTTTCAAACCTTTGCGGTACTTTTTCTTTCTTATGAAATTGGTCTGGCTTAAATAATCTACTTCCGTCTGCGTGAGTTCAACCTCTACGCCTCCTATTGCATTTATTGCCTGCGTAAATGCGTCAAATCCTACCATAACATATCCATCAAGTTTTATATTGAAGTTTTCTGCAATTGCTTTATATACCCCCTTTATTCCACCGTCATTAAAGCACTCGTTCAATTTTCTGTATTTTCCTGACGACGACGAATACACTTTCATATCTCTAAGCAATGATGTAAGTTTCAAAGATTTATGTTTTTTGTCAAGCGTTCCTATCATCATGACATCAGGAAGTCCTTCCTCAACAAATCCGTTCCACTCTTTTCGATGGTCATTTCCTATAAATAAAAGGTTTACTATATCATTATCAGAATTAACCTTAATTCCGCTAAGGTCAACCTTTGACAGTGCCGAATCATAATTTCTTGTAACATGATTAAGCGACTGATTAAATGTATACTGCGCTTTTGCCACAAAAAAACCGACTACCACGCTGATAATGATACATACACTTAACAATACTCTTTTTATTGTTCTCTTTCTGCGTTTCGCCTTACTTCTTTTGTTAAAGCTGTTTTTTCTGTCGTCACTTCGTTTCTCTTTCATATACACTCCCATATTTATTCACAGATTATGTAGTCTGCCTTAATTTGTCTTTATTTTCCTTAAACATTATATAGGACACATTGACATAATGCAATATTATCATAAATTTCTTAATAATATTGTAAAAAAGGGCAAAGCCAGCGCTTTGCCCTATCAAGAATTTCTTCGAAATTCTTGTTGGTATACCACCACATTACAACAATTTCCTATTCCGTAAAAAAGGGCAAAGCCAGCACAACAATCATTTTTCTATAACGCAAAAAGCCGAGAAAGACTACATCTCTCTCAGCTTTTTAATGGCTTCAAAAATCCCTCCAACCTCATCATAAAGACCTCTTTTTACCGCTTCTTTTCCCACAAGTATCGTTCCGAGATCCCTTGTTAATATTCCGGGCGTGACCATCATCTTTTCTATATCCTTTTTTTCAATGTCACTGTGCTTTGCTATAAAATTGGTAATCCTCTCCTGAATGAGCTGAAAATACTCATATGTCTGCGGTGCACCGAGCACCGTTCCGCTCATTCTCACAGGATGTATTACTACTGTTGCCGACGGTGCTATTATTGTGTGGTCTGCCGCAACCGAAAGCGGCACCCCTATCGAATGGCTGTCACCTATTATCAGTGAGACTGTCGGCTTTGTGAGAGACGCTATCATTTCTGCAAGTGCAAGACCGCATGAGACATCACCTCCAACAGTATTTACAAGAAATAATACACCGTCTATTTCCTCGTCACCCTCAATTGCAACAAGCAGTGGCAGGAGATGTTCATACTTAGTTGTTTTTATCTTATCTGATGCACTGTTGTGCCCCTCTATTTCACCTATAATAGATATAACAAAAAAATGTTTCCCGCTTTTCTCATCATCAATCTGCAGTGTTCCGTATTCTCTTATATTTTCCATTGTAAACCATTTATCCCTTCAATATATTTTCATTGTCTGATAAATATTGTCTCCCATATAAGTAAAAATATAAGTAAAAATATATTTTTTCATAAATCGAGAACCGGTCATAAGTTGCATCCCGTCAGGCATTATTATATACTGTAATCTATACGGTATACTTAATCTGACGATTTTAATTTTGCAAATTTGCGGAAAGGTAAAATTTTTAAAATAATATGAATGTATTAAATTTCCAGATAACACAACCTTTACAATTTAATTGGACAGGAAAATTTATTGCCCCTGATGAAAACTGGACTCACATAACAAGAGCGCTTATTGATTATGAATTTATTGTTATGACTGACGGCGAGTTGTACATCGCAGACGAAAAACAGCAATATGTACTAAAAAAAGGTGAATATCTTATAATGCCGCCAACAGCAAAGCAATATGGATATAAAACTTCAAAGTGTACATTTTACTGGACACATTTTTCTTATCCAAATGAAATTATATCTCCTCTTTGTGCTATGAGTGAAAACGATATTTTAAATAATATACATAAATCTTCAAATATGATACTTCCTGTACACGAAACAATTCCGCGCATTGACAGAATCATAGTTTTGTTAAAACAGTTACAGGACAGCGACAGAAAGTATGGAAATAAGCTGCTTAATTCGCTGAACATAACGTCAGCACTGGCAGAACTGCACAGCCAGCTTTATCTCTCAAACGGAAGAGTTTCACTAAAAGGTGATCAGGTTCAGTTATACACGGATATTGTAGATTATATCTCCTGGCGCATACGTGAAAATTTCAAAGTCAGCGAAATCGCCGGGTATTTTGGCTACAACGAAAAATATATAACAACTTTCTTTAAAAAAGCGTCAGGTGTCTCCCTGAAAGCCTATATTTTAAACGAAAAAATGGATATTGCCAAAGCATTATTAAACGACACAAATAAACCGATTTCACAAATCGGTTATGAAATCGGTTTTTCTGACAATCATAATTTTTCGAGTGCATTTAAAAAAATCACAGGTCAAAGCCCATCTGACTATCGAAATACTTACGCACAACGAAAATTATTCCATGAATGATTACACATTCATGGAATAATTTTTTTGCAATATTTTTACTGTTTTTTTCAACAAATACAACAAAAATCAATTATTCATTATACCAGACAAATTCTGTCTGTTATTTCTTTTTCGTTGATTTTGCTATAACTTTTACTTTTATAATTTTCTTTTTACCGTTTGTTGTCTTAATCGTTATCTTTGCAGTACCTTTCTTCTTTGCAGTTACAACACCTTTTGATGTTATGGCAGCAATCTTTTTATTGCTTGACTTATATGTTACTTTCTGGTTTGCCTTTGCTGGAGATACTGTAACTTTAAGTTTAACTTTCTTAGACTTGACAATAGTGAGTACATTCTTCTTAAGACCTGAAGCTTTTACAGTAATGCTCTTTGCCACCGGCTTATTTGAAACCGCTGTCTGCTTGTTAAATGTATCTGCTGTTATAACCTTGCTGTTTATTGCAGCAATCTCAGACTCACCGAGTGCTTTATTAAACAATAATACATCATCAAGTTCACCCTTAAAGTATGCATCCCATGCATTTACACCAAAATAAACTGCTGCGCCGGATTTTTTCATTATGTCACTTGCTACACTTCCCTCGGTAACAACTGTTCCGTCTACATACAATTTTCCTGAAACTGTTCCCTCAGTTTTTCCCTGTTTACTTCCGTCTACAACAAGAGTAACTGTCTGCCATTTACCTGCTGTATATGCTCCTGATGCTGTTGTATCAATGTAGCCGTTTGCATCATGCGACCATATCTTACCGTCAAGTGTAAGGTTGAGCCAGTATTCGGGCGAAAATGTTCCTGCTGTTATTGTCGGATTAACTGCACTTCCTGCCTCAGATGCTTTCATGGCAAAACTGATAGTATAACTCTCTCCAAGTTTTGAAGCATCATCAAGAAGTTTAAGTCCATATGTTCCGTCAAGTGACAATGCTTTTGTACTCTGACCGTTTACATACTTAAACTTAGCTCCCGATATGCTTGTCGGAACGCTTGCTTTTGCAACTGCCACAGCTCCGTCGTTTGTTTCGTTAAATCCAAATGCTTTTACGATATTCTTTGAGAGGTCAAGACCTGTATAATCTGTATTTACTACAAGAGTATATTCTGATACTGTCTCAAAATCCTGTGCGTAAACTTTTACTTTAATTTCTGTTACTTTTCCGGATGTCTTAATCTTTTTGTTTTCTGTCTCATCAACTACGTCATTGCCTGCCATTACATATCCGCCGGCATCTGAGATATTAAACTTAACCTCAGGTACCTTATCATATGTAGTGTCTATCTCAATCTTATTGTCTTTGTCAGGTGTAATTGTTTTTCCGTCATATTCTATAGATGTAAGTTCGTTTGTATTTCTAAACGCCTTCATCATGACAAGTGATTTGCAAATTCTTGCAGAAACTTTGTCTTTTCCTGAAAATTCAATATTTATTACTTTCTTTGTAACCTCTGTCTCGTTTTCAATTACTTTTAATTCACCTATGTTTTCCTTTACAACACTCGCCGGAATCTTGTACATAACCTGATAATATTTATCCTTGTCAGCATCTGCAAGTGTAATGTTTTTAACTTCTACATCTTTGCTGCTTAACACTTCATCAGTTATCACACTGTCACCGACTGAAATTTTCATAGGCTTTCCGTCATCTTCTTTTGCATATGTTACCAAAAGATAATTATCCTCATTCTCATCAGCTTCCATCTTATATGCAAAAGATTTAGATGCCTGTGCATATCTGCTTAAATTTGGTGCATCCTCAGCAACAGAACCGTTATCAATAAGTCCGTCCTTTGTCTCGTTACCGTCGGCAAGTGTAAATCTGAGCTCATACTGGCCACGACCAATCTGTTCAATCTTATCAACAGTTGCATCTGCTATTCTGTTTTTCTGTTTTTCTTCAAGTACAGCCTGACTGTTTCTTCCGTCAGCATCTACATAATATGTCCAGTAAATACCGTAATTTTCCTCATCCTGATTGTAATGAGTTGTGAATGTATAATCTACATTTGTACCTTTTAATTTAAAATTCATCTCTCCATCCTGTTTTACAAGATTTTCATTTATATTAGAGATAAATTCATCTACAGCAGCTGCATTTGTAATACCGATAGTATCATTTGAAACTGCCTTTGAAGCAGGTACTGTAACCGCAACACCATGTGATGTTGTCGTCTGGTTTGCTGTTCCGAGTTTTGCACTGAGTACATAAGGTCCATACTTAAATGCATATGTGTCTTCTCCGTCAGGAAGATTATATGCATTTACTTCCATTGGAAGTTTGATGCTGAATTTGGCACCTGACTTAATCTTTTCATTAGGAATAACAATATATCCGTCTTTTATTTCGTATTTGTATTCCTCCTCGCCGAATTTTACTGTTGCATTTTCGTCTTTTACCCAATCCGGCATACGGAGTTTAAGGTTAAATGTAATTTTATCACCACTTACCTCAAATACCATTGTGTCATCTTTTGAAAGGTCACCTGTCTGCTCTACGACATATCCGTCACCTGTAGCTTTTGATGCGAGATACTGGTTTACGGCAATTACATTTTTTCCTTTGAAATAAATGCTGTCCTGCAATTTTGTAAAGTTCTCCATTCCTGAACCTGTACAGCACCAGAAACTGTTTTCAAGTGTTCCGAAAACTTTCTGGTATCCGCTTGCCATAGGCTGGAAATACATTGTAAGACCTGTCTTGTGATCCTGTGATGACATAATGGCATTTATAAATGTATTTTCATAATAATCTGCATATTTCTTATCGCCTGTTATCACAAAAAGTCTTCTGCTGAGTTTGAGCATATTATAAGTGTTACATGTCTCATTATTGCAGACCGTTCTCTCACCGTCGAGTACCTCATCGGCGCCAAAATGCTCATCCTCACTGTTTCCGCCGGTAATATATGTATGTTTATCTTTTACCATCTGCCAGAAACTTTCAGCATACTGGAGATATTTTGTCTGGGTATTATCTGTCTCATAACGGCAGAGTGCACCTAAAAACTTAGGAATTGTTGTGTTTGCGTGCTTTCCGTTCAAAACATTTTTTGAACCTGCAAGAACACTCTCAAATAATGATGTCTCGTCAAACTGATGTGCAGCCTTATAAAAGTCCTCTTTGTTTGAAGCATCAGTAACTTTGTATAACTGGTATAATGCATCATTCATTCCGCCGTATTCTATGCCAAGAACAGTGCTCTGTGTTGATGAACTCCAGTTGTTTGCCCTGTCAGCAATCCATGTTCCAAGTTTATTTGCAACTTCAATTGCCGTCTTGTTTCCGGCAATCTGATATGAATCTACAAGTCCTGCAAGTATCTTGTGCATTGTGTACCATGGCACCCATGCCTCAGTTGCGATATTTGCTCTTCCCTTTTCAACATTGTCAAACTGAAGTGCTACATTTTTCTTAAATGATGAATTTGGAAGTGTTGCTCCAAAAATGTATCCCTCAAGACCGTTCACACCCTCTGTCTTTTTCTGGCAGTCGTTAAGAGCATCAATTATGTAATTTAATCTCTCTGTAAGTTTTTCTTTTTCCTCTGCTGTCACACCCGGATTTACTATACCCTGCGCAACTGCTGACATATAATGTCCTAATGTATGACCTCCGATAAGAGAATTTTCCCAGCCGCCCTCATAGCGCTTTTTATTTTTCATGTAACTCTCAATATCTTTGTCGCTCATTCCTGCAGCATATCCGGCTGTTTCCCTGAACCCTGCCAAAAGTCTGTCTGCATCAAGTTTTAAAAGATTCTGCACATCGAGTTCAAGTGCATTCTGATAATACTCATCTGTTACAACAACTTTATCGTTGTCAAAATATTCAAGATTAGTCATATCCTTCTGTGCCGTAACCGTTACAACAAATTCCTTTGTAAGTGTTACTCCTCCGTTTTTTACTGTTGCCGTAAGTGTAACCTTTGAATCAGCCTGACCCGATTCTGGTCTTGTTACCTTACCTTCTTTTGTAATGATACTCTCATCACTGCTTGACCATGAAATATCACTTTCTGCTTTACTACCCCTTGTAGGAAGTTCAATATCACCTGTTGCAATTTCAGGAATATTCAATGCGTCAATATCTGTCTGCGCAAGTGTCTTTTCACCAGCTTCTTTAATAGTGATGTAAGTCATATTTATAGCCTTATTGTTATCTCCTGTTCCTCTTGCATCAATCGTAAGCTCACCGTTTGTAACAGTTACCATTCCGGTCACAACTCCTGAATTTGAACTTACTGAAAAATCTTTGGCAATCGCTGTCTCATCTTTCTCACCAAGATTAGCATATACGGAAGGTGATTTTGAACATCCCCAAGGGTCTGCAAATCCAACCTCGACATAATAGCTTCCGTTTTCTATCTCAAACTTATAATCTAACTTTCTCTCTCCGTTGTTTGTATTTTTTTCATATTGATTTTTTGTATAACGGTTTGTGCCTGTCTTTGAAGTCTGGTCACCGCCTGCAAATTCATATGCCCATGTCCAGTCAGTGGTTACTCCGCCTGCACTTGATGAACCGTTTACAAGAGGGCTGCTAACAGTGTCAACAACACCCCATTTATAACCTGTTTTTTTGTCAGCACCATATACCTGATCAGTTACGCTGTTGTGAGTTCCAAGCGGGCCATCCTCGGGAACCGTAGTTACATCGATATCTCCACAATCAACCGAATATACAATACTGCTGTCATCCCTGTTTATAACAGATGCCGCCTGAACTTTAAGTTCATTTACGCCGGGCAGTGTTAAAACCATAGCTGATGATAACAACGCCGTCATGCTCTTTTTTCCATATTTTTTAATATCCTTCATAGCTTCTCCTTTCAATAACTTGTTTTGCTTTATCTAAAGTCTATCACCATAATTACTTTCATAAAATACTAATTTGTTCACTTTGTTTTGAAAAAGTTTTGTCAAAAAGTTGTATTAGGTGTACTTTTGTTTCATAGCCATATGTGTATATTTATGTATGTAAAAGTGCTTTACATGTAAAATTGCAAAAAAAAAGCCATAAGTAAATTATGGCTTATCTCCCCTCTGTCTTACATTTCATTCATGTATCTTCCAATTCTTTTTATAAGCAATCCTCCTGCTATGCCTACTACTATTCCGGCTATCGTACCCGATATTATAAGAGCCGGAAGATAATATATAAGCAGTTTTGTTTTGAGAACAAGCATTGCCACTATTATCTGACCTATGTTGTGGCTTACTCCTCCTGCAACACTCACCCCTTTTACCGAAAACAAATCCAATCTGCGCAAAACATACATAATCACAAAACTAAGCATACCACCCGCAAAACTGTACATAAGACTTGCAAAATTTCCAAATGTCAATCCTACAAGAATAATTCTGACAATAGCAATTCCGAATGCAGCTAAAGGACTGTATACATATAGTGAAAAGATAACAACTATATTTGAAAACCCTGCCTTTATTCCAGGTATTCCAATATTTATCGGCATCATTGATTCTATATAACTAAGGACAAATGCCAGTGCAATCATAAGACCTATTCCTGAAATTTTTTTTGTATTAACTTTCTTTTTTTCCATATATAAAGCAAACTCTTTCCAAATTTTATCCTATTGTTTTATTTAACCTGCCATATCTGTTTTTTCACTGTCAAATACATAATTGGCACACATATACTCAGGTGCATAGATAAGCAGGCACTTATCATCATTTGTATGATAAAATACTATTCTCATTTTATTACACTTATATGCCATAAACTCATCGCTGACTTTTACAGGTGAACCATACTCTCTGAGAAGTATATCTAAAACAACACCAACATTTTCTCTTTTTAAAACATATACGCCAAGATTTATAAATCCTTTAAAGAAATAATAATATATCTTTTCTACATGTTCATCATCGGATGACTGTGCAAATACAAGACTTTCTGTTTTATCTTCATAGGCAACAATAAGCGGTTTCTCAACAAGGAACTTCCTGTTGTTGAATGTTTCGCCCCAGTCATATCCCATAAACGAATCTTCACAGCAAAAATCAACTTTATCTTTATTTCTGCTCATAAGAACATAATTATCATCCATCTCAGCACTATATTTCTGATAAAAATCGACAGATATACTTACCGCTTTATCTACCAGACTGTCTATTCCTGACTTTTTCGTGCTCTGAATAGGCGGAATCCATGTATCCGGTGCAATATGTTCAATAAATACATCCGCTATATCGGAATCAAATTCTATACCTCTGCCATTGTAAATAATATTCATTGCCTTGTCTATCTTCCAAGCATCTTTATACTGTCTTTTGCTTGTAAGTGCATCATAAACATCTGCAATTTTTATTATCTTAGCAATAAGATTTATCTCGTCACCTTTTATTCCGTCAGGATAGCCACGCCCGTCAATTCTCTCATGATGATATCTTACACCCTCTACTATAGCCTCACTCATACCGACTTCTTTAAGCATCTCAGCACCACGTACGGTATGGTTTTTCATCTGTTCAAAATCACTTTTTGTAAAGATACTCGGTTTGTTCAGTACATAATCTGAAACACCTATCTTTCCAATATCATGCATAAGTGATGCAAATTCAAGTTCAAACATCTGATTTTTATCAAGACCAAGCCATGTTCCGAGATCTCTTGAAAGTTCAGCTACACGCTGGGAATGACCTGCCGTAACCGGGTCTTTTGCATCTATCACCGAAATCATTAGAGAAAGCATCGAAAAATATACACGCTGATGCTCGTCTCTCTCATGTCTTGCCCTGAAATAAATATACATAGAGAACAACATAGTTGAAACATGAGAAGCCCTCTGTACACTCATTTTTTTGTCTATACCGATAACTGTATATACAAGTTCCTCCGAACTTTTGTCTATAATGGGCATAGGAATAAATGCCAGATACTCAAAATCCTTAAACAATTTTGTTCTTGTCTGCAATACTGTTGTTCTTGTCTGTTTGTCATTTCCAAACACCTGCGTTTCAACAAACTTCTTATTTCTATGACTTTCTGCTGCAATCTTCTTTAAAAGGCTTGAATCTTTTGTCAGTGCCGGATGAACAAGCTTTGCAGACAGTGACCTTTCAATCTGTTTCTTATTGTTTATAAGATAATTTGCATATGTAGTTTCCGACTCCATATTTACTATATTCTTCGCAAATTTAACTACAGCACCTATCGGGAGATTTCTGGTATTATAATTGTATATAATCTTCTTGATGACAGACAGCAATACATACGTAAAACCGGCAAATACAATAATCTCAATAATAGGAATATATAATATCCCCTTATAAATAAGCCACCACTGTATAAATGATATACTCATGCATCCTGCCAAAGCAAGAAATATACTTTTTTTTGTGTGCAGCTGAACTGCAACACAACCTGCAATGAAAACTATAACAGTTATCAATGTAGCTTTTACATTTAGAGGTAAAACCGGGATAACCCTTGTATCCACTCCCGCAATTATAACTTTCTGGTTTATAATACTTATTATCTTTCCATAACTGTCCCCATAAAATGCTGTTACATATTTGTCATATGATAAATCACCATCTCCGATAACAAAACATAATATTGCAGAAAACAAAGTACATATAAACACCCCATAATATAGCCTGTTAAATTTTTTATTATCCATTTTCTTCATGTAACAATACTCCTCATCTATTTATTTTCTCCAATATCTGTTCTTTTTTCTCCATTTAAATACATTTTACAACCATTTAAGTATATTGTCGAGTATTTTATATAAAAAAAGTAAAAAATGAAAGGCTGAACTGTTAAAAAATGGAGATCTTGATAAAAATTCAAAATCTCCATCTCTGCTTTTATTCAAAAACTATATTTATTTTACATCTTTGATGCTGAAGCTCATTCTGCCCATCTTGTCTTTTCCAAGACAAACAACCTTTACATGGTCTCCTAATGTAAGAACATCCTCTACATGCTCAATTCTTTCTTTAGCAATCTTTGAAATATGAACCATGCCTTCTTTACCTGGTGCAAATTCAATGAACGCACCAAATTCTTTAATGCTTATCACTTCTCCTTCAAGAATCTGACCTTCATAGTAATCAGTAGTTATGACCTCTATAAGTCTCTTTGCTTCTGCCATCTTATCTGCATCTTCTCCACAGATAGAAACATTTCCGTCATCAGTAATGTCTATCTTGACATCTGTACGCTCGATAAGTGCATTTATTGTCTTTCCTCTCTGTCCGACAACATCACCAATCTTCTGAGGGTCAATCTGCATCTGAATAATCTTTGGTGCATATTTTCCTACTTCTTTACGAGGCTCAGAGATAGCAGGTTTCATACATGTATCCATGATGAAAAGCCTTGCTTCACGACATCTCGCAATAGCACCCTCTACGATAGGTCTTGTAAGTCCGTGAATCTTTATATCCATCTGGATTGCAGTAATTCCCTCTGTTGTACCTGTAACCTTGAAATCCATGTCTCCAAAGAAATCTTCAAGCCCCTGAATATCTGTGAGAAGTACAAAATCGTCATCTGTGTCGCCGGTAACAAGACCACATGAAATACCTGCAACCATCTTCTTGATAGGTACACCTGCTGCCATAAGTGACATACATGACGCACATGTTGAAGCCATAGATGTTGAACCATTTGACTCAAATGTCTCTGATACGCTTCTGATAGCGTATGGGAATTCCTCTTCGCTTGGAAGAACAGGTATAAGAGCTTTCTCTGCCAATGCTCCATGTCCGATTTCACGACGTCCCGGTCCTCTGCTAGGCTTTGTCTCTCCAACTGAATATGAAGGGAAATTGTAATGATGCATATATCTCTTCTCTATAACATTTGCGTCAAGTCCGTCAACCTTCTGCTTTTCAGAAAGAGGTGCAAGTGTTGTGATATTGCAAATCTGTGTCTGTCCACGAGTGAACATAGCTGAACCGTGAACTCTAGGTATAAGGTCAACCTCAGCGGCAAGAGGACGTATCTGTGTAATCTCACGACCGTCAGGACGCTTATGGTCTTTTAATATCATCTTGCGTACTGTCTTCTTCTGATACTGGTATACAGCTTCTGGAAGAATTTCAAGCCACTCTTCATTCTCAGCAAATGCCTCCTCAAGTTTCTCTGTCACCTGACGCACATTTTCCTCACGAGTCTGTTTGTCATCAGAAAATACTGCAACTTCCATCTCTTCCGGAGGAACAATCTTCTTAATCTCTTCAAACATCTCTTCCGGAATAGCACAGCTTGTATATTCATGCTTTGGCTTTCCGACTTCTTCAACCATCTTATCAATAAATTCAATGATAGTCTGATTTACATCATGACACTTATAAATGGCTTCAATCATCTTTGCTTCCGGAATTTCATTTGCTCCGGCTTCTATCATGATAACTTTTTCTCTTGTTGAAGCAACTGTAAGTCTAAGGTCACCCTTATCCCATACTTCCTGGCTTGGATTTACAATAAACTCTCCGTCAACCATACCTAACTGTGTTGTAGCACATGGACCATAAAATGGAATATCTGAAATTGATGTAGCTATCGCTGAACCTATCATAGCAACAAGCTCAGGACGGCACTCTGTATCTACTGAAAGAACGAGGTTGTTAAGTGAACAATCGTTTCTGTAATCCTTCGGGAAAAGCGGACGCATAGGTCTGTCAATAACACGTGCAGTAAGTACCGCATTCTCTGATGCCTTACCCTCACGTTTGTTAAATCCTCCCGGAATTTTTCCTACTGAATACATTTTTTCTTCAAACTCTACTGAAAGTGGGAAAAAATCTATTCCCTCTCTTGGTTTTTCTGATGCTGTAGCTGTACAAAGTACAGTAGTATCGCCATAGTGCATCAATGCTGCACCGTTTGCCTGCTTAGCAACTCTTCCAACTTCTACTGTAAGAGTTCTGCCGGCAAGTTCCATGGAAAATGATTTGTATGCCATGAAAATCTCCTTTCTCTGCAAAACAAAATTTATGCAGGCTCCTGTCCCGAAACAACTGAAAAATATACCTTAACATAACATAAAAAATAATGCTTTTATGTTTCGTAAAACAAAAAAAGATATACTTTTCAGCAGTCTCGGCTTTTGCCCACACAATATCTTTATAAGTATACCATTTTATTTTAATATATGCAAGTATTCCGCACCTTTGTAAAAAAGTCCTGTCAGCTGCCGTTGTTTAACCAATGGCTTCACTGACAGGACTTCTGTCACAATGCTAATACAAGTTAAGATATTATTTTCTTAAACCTAATTTAGCAATAAGTTCACGATAAGCTTCAATATCTTTCTTCTTTAAGTAAGCAAGAAGATTTCTTCTCTGACCTACCATTTTAAGAAGACCACGTCTTGAATGATGATCTTTCTTGTTCTCTTTTAAATGCTCGTTAAGTTCGAGAATACGTGCTGTTAAAAGAGCTACCTGTACCTCTGGAGAACCTGTATCCTCTGGTGTACGTCCATAAGTCTTGATAATTTCAGCTTTCTTTTCTTTACTAATCATAATAACCTCCTGTCCCATAACGGGTATTTGTAATTTTCACCTGACACTAAGAACCGGACGGAGCGACCTGATACTGAGCGTCGGTAATTTGAATAACCTGTGCCGTTTTGATTAGACACAACTATTACAATATAACATAGAACAACAAAGTTGTAAATATGTTTTTCAATATTTTTTACCTTTTATGGGTATATATGCCTCCTGCTTATCAATTAAAGTTTCCTATTTATCAGTTAAATAATGAGCCATTGTTATTGCCGCCATACTGTCCGTTATTATCGTACTGTCCTGAAGAACCGTTCTGTCCGCTGTTTGAATCAGAGCTGCTGTTACCGTTATCTGAACTGTTTTCTGTGCTTTCAGGAGCATCTGATTTCTTTCCAAGTGTGACATTGCATGTAACACTCTTATATTCGCCATTGTCAGCTCTTTTTACAGTTATCTCAACTTTGTCACCGGCTTTGCAAAGTGCCATTTTCTCCTGAAGCCCGTCCATTGTCGTAACATCTTTGCCCTTATATTTTACGATAACATCACCTTTTTTGATTCCGGCTTTGTCGGCAGGTGAACCTGATGTCACACTTGATACATAGATACCTTCCGGAAGATTGTAATACTGTGCATACTCGGATGTCACATTTGTTCCTTTTATTCCAAGATAAGCCTGTTCATCCTCTGATACAGTCTGTGCCTTTACTATATCGTTAATAATAGGAATTGCTGTGTTTATAGGAATTGCAAATCCCATTCCTTCAACAGATGTATCTGCATATTTAGATGAATTAATTCCAATAACGGCACCTGATGAATCAACAAGTGCTCCGCCGCTGTTTCCCGGGTTGATAGCTGCATCTGTCTGGAGAAGTTTCATTGTATTATCCTCACCTGATACTTCTCTGTCTTTTGCACTGATATATCCGACTGTTACGGAAGTTCCGTAGCCAAGTGCATTTCCTATCGCAATTGCCTGTGCGCCAACTTTAACTTTGTCAGAGTCACCTAATGTTGCAACTTTTATGTTGCTGAGTGTGTCTGCTGAAAGTTTCGACAGCGGAACCTCAACAACCGCAAGGTCTGAGTCTGAATCCGTTCCCTTTACCGTTGCCGAATAAACACTCTTGTCATTGAAAGTTACTGAAACACTTGACGCATCTGCTACAACATGATTATTTGTTGCAATATAAATATTTTTGCTGTCCTGTGCAACTATAATTCCTGAACCGCTTCCGCTTGCATCCTGCTCATAAGTTCTTCCAAACACATCTGTTGATGTCTGTGTCGTCTTTACATCTATTGCTACTATTGATGGAAGTACACTCTCTGACACTCCGGACACTCCGTCAGAACTGCTTGTATTTGTGCTTGTTGATGACAATGTCGATGTCTTTTCTATACTCTTGCTTGTTGTTTTTGAACTTTCAACAGCTGATTTATTTATATACTTATTTGAAATGTAAGTTGTTCCTTCAAAACTCATTCCACCAATCAAACCAAATACTGCTGCATATGTTGTTATCTTTAAAAAATTATTTTTACGCATATAAATCTCTCCTTTCAGAAATCTAATCACCAACGGTGGTGCCTAAGCACTAACCGTAATTTTTAATTTTCTCTGTATCTTTATTACAAGTACAATAATACATTGTAACTATGTTCTGTTTGTGTATTGTTTGTGTTCAAATTGTGATTAGTTCTAAAAAAGAAATTATATTTGTAAACAAATATAAACTAATGCGTTATGGTATGTCTTTTTTAATAATATGCTTTATCCGTGACTATCATATCAACTTTGATATCGTTGCTATCTGAGGCTATTACACCTTTCTTTTGCATCTGGAAATCATAGCATACCGCCACCTTCATAAATCTTTCAGCGCCGTATTTACTAAGATATTTATCATAAAAGCCACCGCCATATCCAAGCCTTTTATGTTCCTCGTCAAATGCAAGTCCCGGCAACACCATAAATGCATTTTCAGGTTTTACTTTGTTGCCGGTTGAAGGTTCTAATATCCCCATACAGCCTTTCTCTAACTCTGAAAATAAGTTAATTTCAAAAAACTCCATCTCATCACCTAAAACTTTTGGAACGGCAACATGTATTTCTCTTTCTTTCTTTAACTCAAACAAATATTCAATAAGATTTTTCGTATCTGCTTCTGTGCCATAAGATACATATACATAAAACCAACTGCTGCTCTTGAAGCTATCCAGTTTGATGAGATTTTCAAAGATTTTTTTGTCTTTTGCTGTTCTATCATTTTTGTCCATAGATTTTCGCAGCAGCTTCATTTCTTTTCTTAAAACAGATTTTTCCATATATCAATGCAGCTTCTTTCTTCTCTTTTTCATATCAACTACAGTTCCGTCAGGATTTACAACTGTTATCCCTTTAAGCTGGCTTGTCAGATTTCCTCTGACTGACGCTATATAGTCCTGTCTCAGTCTTTTCTGTTCGGCAAGTTCCTCCTCATTAAGCCCTTCTGCCTGTGATTTATGATACAACTCATTTATTCTCTTTATCTTTTCATCCATTGTCATTTATAATTTCCTCCTTTTATCTGCATTGCGATTTTTATTCCATCCATTGCGGCAGATGTTATTCCGCCTGCATACCCGGCACCTTCACCACACGGATATATTCCTCTGATATTTGACTGCATGGACTCATCTCTCAATATCTTTACCGGTGAAGATGTCCTGCTTTCTATTCCAAGCAGCAGCGTGTCATTCCTGCTGTATCCTTTTATCTTCTTTTCAAATGCCGTTATGCCCTCTTCTATAGAAGAAGCAACACTCTCAGGAATTATCTTTCTCACATTTGCGAAAGCATACTCACCTTTTGTCTCAGGTGTGACCTCACCAAATTCACTGCTCACTCTGTCTTTCTTAAAATCACCAAATAACTGTACCGGAATTTTTCCGCCTGCTGCCTCATACGCTTTTTTCTCCCACTTCTGCTGAAATCTCATTCCTGCAAGCACGTCATCACTCTCATAATCCTCTGGACCGACTGTCACAACTATTGCACTGTTGGCATTTTTGCTGTCACGAAGATAATTACTCATGCCATTTACCGCAAGCATGCCTTTTTGCGAAGATGCATTCACAACATAACCGCCCGGACACATACAAAATGAATATACTCCTCTTCCATCTTTAGTCTGATGAGTAAGCTTATAATCTGCTGTCGGAAGTATTTTATACATGTCACCATATTGATTTCTGCCTATCATTTCCTGCAGATGTTCAACTCTCACACCTATCGCAAATGATTTCTGCTGCATTTCGACATCACTTTCATGAAGGCTTATAAAAGTATCTCTTGCGCTGTGTCCGATGGCAAGAATAAGTTTTTCACATTTTATCTCCTGTTTTTGTGAACTCTCCCTGTCTGTAACATTTACCGACACGATTTTCTGTGTTTCGTTTTCTTTTTCTGTGTTTATGCTGTCAAGCCTTACACCAAATCTCACCTCACCGCCAAGTCTCTCTATCTCTAATCTCATATTTTTTACTACATCAGCCAATTTGTCCGTTCCTATATGCGGCTTTTGAAGATAAAGTATTTCCTTCGGAGCACCAAACCTTACAAATGTCTCAAGCACTTTGCGGTTATATCCAAATCTGTCTTTTACCATCGTATTTAACTTTCCATCAGAAAAAGTTCCAGCGCCGCCCTCACCAAATGAGACATTGCATTCTGTGTCAAGTTCTCCCGTATTCCAAAACTTCTCAACAGTTTTTTTTCTGTTTTCAACATCAAGACCTCTTTCAATGACTATAGGTTTATACCCTGATTTGGCAAGTTCGTAAGCCGCAAAAATTCCAGCCGGGCCAAATCCCGCAATAACGGTCTGACCTTTATTTTCAGGCGGTATATTGTCATTTATTTTCCTGATTATAGTCTTTTTTTCTTTTAAAGACACATCATTTTTTTTATAACGGCTTACAATCTTCTTTTCGTTGTCACACTCAATATCGAGCTGATACACAAACGATAATTGTTCTTTTTTTCTTGCGTCTACCGACTTTTTTAATATCTCGATATTTCTAATGTCATCCGCTTTTATCTTTAATTTCTTCTCTATATATTTTTTAATTACAGACATTTCACCCGCTGATATTATACCTTTTTTTAAGTCCTGCCTGTCTGCTTTGGCTGCGACTTTTTCTACCAGTACTTTCAACTGACCTATATGTATCACTGTTATTTTCCTCCTGCTGCGCTTATTCCCGCAATGTAACCGCTGCTCCATGCCCACTGGAGATTATAACCTCCGCAAATTCCGTCAACATCCACTATCTCTCCTGCAAGATATAATCCCTTGCAGATTTTTGAACTCATATTTTTAAAGTTTACCTCTATTTTGCTTACTCCTCCGCAAGTCACCTGTGCGTTGTCAAATCCAGCCGTATCCTTAACTTCTGCTTCAAATTTCTTTATAAGACTGCAAATCTGTTCACATTGCTCTGTTGTCAAATCCTTAAGTTTACTATTTTTATTTATTCCCGCCCTCGACAATATGGCATCAACAAGCTTATTATTCATAATTCCCTCAAGAATATAAGACACCTCAAGTTCCTGTTCGTCCTGCCTTCGCCTTAGTATTTCTCCAAGCAGTTCATCCTTTGAAAATTCAGTCAGAAAATCGGCTTCTATATAAGCTCTTTTTGTTTTTTCCAACTGCCTTGAAATATATCTGCTAATCTGAAAAACAGGAATACCTGATATTCCGGTCGACACAAGCTGCAGCTCACCGCTGTCTTCTGCAAGTTCATTTTTATTTTCATCATACGCCTTTATTTTTCCGTTTGCTCTAACCCCCGCCCAGAGTTTTGTATACTTCTCTTCAATCTTAAGCCAGGTCAGCGCAGGAACAGGTTTTATTATCGTATGTCCAAGCCTTTTTAAAATATCAAAACAGGCTCCGTCACTCCCATGGCATTTTGAAGCCATACCGCCTGCCGTGATGATAACTTTTTTTGCAAGGTACCTGTCTTTATCGGTTTTAACAACGAAACCCGTACATTTTCCCAGCTCACTCATATTTTGAGTTATTTCCAAGACTTCCTCTTCAAGATGTACCCATTTTTTATCTATTTTTCTCTGCAGACAATTCCTGAGAGAAACAGCTTGCAAAGACATAGGATAAACATATCCGTCCCTTTCTCTCGGATATACTCCGGCATCTTTAAAAAAGCTTATTACCTTTTTTTCGTCAAACCTTTTTAATATCTCCCAAACACCATCCGTTTCATCCACATGATAAAATTCAGGCTTTTGTCTAAGATTAGTATAATTGCATCTGCCATTTCCGGTAGCAAGTATTTTCTTGCCTAGCTGGTTCATCTTCTCGATTATCAAAGCTTTCTTTCCACAACCTGAAACCGCAGCTGCTGCCATCATGCCCGCAGCACCTCCGCCTACAATCAAAATTGGAACACTTCTCATTCTTATCTCCGTTTCTCAAAATGTAATCTGTACTTTCTTCTTTTCAGGATGAATAATTTTCTAATATGCCGTATAATTCATCCTCATTTTTTACTTCAACTCCCTTTTTGAGCGCATTTTGTTCTTTTTTGCTTAATTTTGAAGTCTTAATTCCCGTATAATCAAAAATAGTTTTTTTATCTCCATAATATACAACAACTTCCCCATCTATTGCTATGAGATAATATTTGTATTTTATTTTTGTTGCATCATATATTTTTTTTATTACAAGCCTGTCACTTGAAAAGCTGACAACTCCCATGCTCTGAAGTCCTGCAAGAAACTCATCCGCTGACATATTATTCATATAATTGTGGCAATACTCGTCAACCTGTTTTCTGTTCAATCCGACAAGTTTTTCGGGCAGATTTCTATATTCAGCGCTTGATATATCCTTTGCCGCATCATATTTTTCAACCTGATATATCGTCTGAACAGATAGTGTATCACTACTGTTTGCTCCTGCCGCTACACTGTCTGAACCGTTGTTTTCCAAAGCCTTTTCACACTCTTTCTCTATTTTTTCATCTGTATATATTTTTATCTTGTCGGTAATATTTGTTTCTGACTTCTGTGCCATTTTTTCAAACTTATTTACTGCCGCCTTATAACACACAACTTCTGACAATGCAACAATAACTAAAAAACCGCAAGCCAGCCAGATATTTTTAACTACTTTGCTCATATAAAACACCACACCTTTCATTTTATTATGTAGTGTTTCCTATAGTTTCCTTTTTATTCAGTTTCACTCCATATTCCTGTCTCCAGAAATCTTTCAGCCTGCTTTTCAGCCATGTATGTTATAACCTTGTCGTAACCTATCATATTAAGCAGTTTTATGGCATTCCTTGTATTTGCTGCTCCTTTTCTAAGCCTGTAATCGAACATTACCCTGTCCTCATCAACACTTTCTTCAAAGTGATAATTTGTATAATATTTTTTCAACATGTTTGTAAGTTCGACATCATGTGTTGCCGCAAAACACATAGCGCCCTTTCTTGCAAGATACGCCAATATTTCAGACGATGATGCAATTCTCTCAAGCGTATTTGTTCCCCTTAACACTTCATCGATAAAGCATAAAACAGGCACATCACTCTGGGCTGCTTTTCCTAAAATTCTCTGTAATGACTTTATCTCTACTATATAATAACTCTCATTATTTTGAAGGTCATCCCTAAGTGCCATTGACGAATAAATATAATAAAAACATGAAGTATACGAATCTGCCAACACAGTATGAATAGTCTGCGCAAATATTGAGTTTATGGCAATACTTTTTATAAATGTCGATTTTCCGGACGCATTTGAGCCTGTAAGAAGCACAGACTTATCCGCATTTATATTGTTTTTCACCGGCTCATTTATAAGCGGATGGTATATGTTTTCGGCATTTATCCCAATTTTATCATCAAATGTCGGGACACACCATTCATCAAGACTTTCCCTATATGAGCAAATAGAAATCATGCTGTCAAGAAAACCTATTGTATCATAGATTTTAAACAATTCATCACTTAGTTTCTTTGCCTCTGAAACCATGGTACACATCTTGACAATATCAATATGGACTAACATTCTTACATAATCCATAATTGTATCAAATAAATCCCCTGCCATCTGACCTCCGCCGGCTATAAGCGAACTGTTACGACAAAATTTTTTGAAACTTTCAGCACTGTGTTCAAGTTCATCCATATATTTTTCAATACCCTGAATTTCCATCTTTGCAATTTCTTTACTCTGGGCTACAGTGCGTACTATAAACCCGAATAACTGTATATAAGGCTCCAGCATAACTTTGTCCTTATAATATGAAAATATGTTATATATAACCACAACTATAAAAACAAGTACCATGACAGACGGCCATACAAAGCATAGTGCCCCACTAAGCAAAAATGCAAGACCACAGAGAATATGTTTTAATCTGTTTGGAGATTTTATATCATTAATACCGCTCATATACTCATATACTGATATTTTTCCCGGTTTTCCCATCTGGGAAAGCGCAATCTGGAGTTTTAACCTTTCCTCCTCATTTTTTGACATCAAGTCGATAACTCTCTCCCTCTCAGATAATTCTTCTTTGTCAATACATGTTTTATGAAGCAATGCATATAGATATTCCTCGCCGACAGAAGTTCTCGTATGATTTAATTTCTCATAAACCCTGTCCATTTCAAGGTCATTCCAGGTAATGTCATCTATATCATTCTCAGATGCTTGATTATCATGATAATATTTTATATTCTTCCATATATTTTCCGTATATTCCTGTCTTGTAGGCATTCCCCATGTTTTTTTCAGCCTATTGGTAAGTTTTTCAATATATTTTTTTTCATCATATACTATTTTCGCTATAACTAAAATCAAAAGCACACACACGGCTATAACAATTTTAACAGATATATCATCCATCTCTTTTCCCCCCACTATAGTCTTTAATTATATTATGATACAAAATACCAAAGCAGATAACAATGTATATTTACATACAAATTGCCATCTGTTGAATCGACATCATCATATTATAAAATCAAGGGCGCAAACATAAAATTTACGCCCTCATTTATTTTTAATACGGGCGTCTTAAAAACGCCACAAGTTTTATTTTTTACTGTCTGATGATGAAGAACTGTCGTCCTTCTTAAATCCGTCAATTGAATTTATAAAGGCAAACGGCTCCGTTCTAATCCAAGCTTTTCCTACTATACTTGATTTTAAAACATTACCCACACTTGCATTTCTGCTATCTTCACAATCATTTCTGTTGTCACACAACATAAAATACTCGTCATTGTCAAGAGTAATCTCCTCCATAGCAAGTCCACCGTTTTTCATAAGAGAAAAATCATATTTTTCATCTAATACTTTTCCGTCAATATAGACTTCCCCATTTGATATTTTAATCTTTTCTCCCGGCAGGCCTATAACTCTTTGAATAACATAATAGTTATGCTCACTGCCGTTTTGTCTAACTACAACAACATCATTTCTTTTCACGGAATGAAGTTTATATGACATTTTATTGATAAGTATGTTTTCCCCATCATTAAGAGTAGGCTCCATATTGCTTCCCGAAACATTCATTGTCTCTAAGCCAAAGCGCACAATGAGAAATGCTGCGGCAACTACTGCAATTATTTCTACAACAGTAATAACTACCCGAACAAACAACCCCTTTTTGCCTCCAAAACTTCCATCATAGTCGTAATCATATTTCATTTTGATTTTCCCAAACTCCCACTCTGCATTAATATTCTTTCAAGATTTTTATGGCATCTTTTGAAATAAGACATTCAAAATGCTCCTTGCAATACTGCTCAATATACAACTGTTGTGAGCAAAGTTTAGCATACTCTGTCAATTGACGGCATAACTTCATATACTCATCAAATTTAAGCTTTCCTTTTTTTATAAACAGATAATACTTTTCGTTTGCCGTATCTTTATATAATTTGCTTGATATATGTTTATCTATGCATACGGATTCTGCAAACACCTCAACATTATGTAATGAATCAAAACAAAATACTTTGGCGGCACAGGCTTCTTTTTTCTCTTTTGCTTTTTTCTTTTTTTCAAGCTCTTTAATATGTTCCCTGTAAGCTTTCTTCTGCTTTTCTGTCGTAACCGAATTGTCTTTCTGGAATTCATCCATTGAAACACTCTTGGTTTCATCTGTAGCTGCCTCTGACAAATCTTCAATCTTATCTTCACACTTATCCTGAGCCAGACCATTTGCAATGATGCCCGGCATATTTGACTCGTCCAGCATACCTGCAAGATTCTGAATCTGGTTGAGCATATTATGTATGGCATCCTCACCCCTGTCTGTAAATGTAATGGTAAGTGAGTTATCCGGCATACGCATAAGCTGCATGGAAACCATACCACTTTCTATCTCATATCCAATCTCTTCCTCTGCTTTTTCTACAATACTCTCAAGAAATTCTCTTGACCTTTCCTGATTTGTAAAAAAATCTTCTATTGCAAACCCGTATGAATTCATCTCTTCTTCTGTCATTCTACATTGAACAGTGTTCTTATCTATTCTCTGAAAATCCACACGAAACACCTCCTTAAAGTTATAGTCCCCTGTCTGATATAATAATGCTTGTCAAAGATAATGTCAACATAGTCGTTTAAGGCATATTTTGCAATACTTATGAACCATAGCGGTTATTTATTATATCTGTCCGAAAAAAAAAGGGGGCACCCTGCGGGTACAGGATGCCTAGGTATGAATTGAAAAAAGGGTAGTAGGTATTTCCTACTATCAATATCTATATTACATGTTAATTTGTTATAAGTCAATACTTTTTTGTGTCTTTTTTATTAAGCATTTATAAACTTTTTATTTATTATGCTATTGCAAAATACACCAAAACCAATGCACCCAGAACTATTCTGTACCAGCCAAAGACTTTGAAATCATGCTTCTTAATATAACCCATAAGAAACTTAATTACAAAAAGTGATACGACAAAAGCAACTAACATACCTGATATCAATATTCCCGCCTCTAATGCCGAAAATGACAACCCAAATTTTATAACTTTTATGAGACTCGCTCCAAACATTACCGGAATCGCAAGATAAAATGTAAATTCTGCCGCAATCGTTCTTGAAAGTCCAAGAATAAGACCACCTATAATCGTAGCTCCTGACCTTGATGTACCGGGGAATACAGCGGCAACCAGCTGAAACATTCCAATCCAGAATGCTGTTGAGTATGTAATATCACTTATCTTAGTAACTGCCGGTTTATTTTTCTTATTCTTATCTTCTACTATTATAAATACAATACCAACAAGGATAAGCATAATTGCTACCGTCTTATAATTGTAGAAGCACTCTTCAAGTTTATTGCCAAATGCAAGTTCAACTATGACTGCCGGTATACATGCAATCACTATTTTGATCCACATTATGAAAATATCCTGTTTAATAAACCGGAAATTATCTAAAAAGTCCGCTTTCTTATTTTCTACATAATGTCTTTCATAATTATTTTCTTTACAAAAAGGCCATATTTTCCACCAGAAAAGTAAAACTACTGCCATAATGGCACCAAGCTGGATGACGACAAGATACATTTCCCTAAACTTATCAGAAACATCCATTTTAATAAATTCATCGAGAAGAATCATATGTCCTGTACTGCTTATAGGAAGCCACTCTGTAATTCCCTCAACAATTCCAAAAATAATTGATTTGATAATCTCTAACATAATACTCTCCAATCCTATATCATTTTTGTCACCTGCTGCTTTAGATATCCAAAAAGAATATTTAATATCTTAACCAAAAGAAATATATTCTATCTTCCATTACACAAATACAGCCTGACAACATATATATATTATCAGGCTGTATAAATTATTTCAATATAATATATCATAAACCTGCAATGCAAGCGAGCTTGTTCTCCTGCACAAAATTTATGAGCGACAACTTCTAAATCATTTTAAGGCAATTCAATCTCAAGTAAATCCTGCGGTGGAATCTTTGTTGATGATTCTTTTACAGTTTTTGCAACTGCAACTTTTGCTTTATTGATTGGAAGAATTGTACCAACACCGGCAACACATCCTCCCGGACAACCCATTCCTTCAATCATACAGCCATCTTTCTTTCCTGCTTTTGCAAGAAGAAGCATCTTCTTACAATCTGCAAGACCCTCACAATGTTCTGTCTGAACTTCTGTTCCAGGATAATACTCTTCTATACACTGTTCAATCGCACTAATAACACCACCGGCAACCGCATAACCACGACCTGCACCTGTTGCTTCATGCATTAAGCGTCCTTTGTCATAATTGTTGAAATCAATATTCTTTGCCTTAAATATTGCATTTAATTCCTCAAATGTGATTACAAAATCAACATCACTTCTTACTGTTCTCCTTGAAGCTTCAAGTTTCTTTGCTGCACATGGTCCGATAAATACAACTTTTGCATCAGGATGCTTTTTCTTTATACTTCTAGCTGTAGCTACCATAGGTGTAAGCTCCTGAGATACACTGCCGATTATGTCAGGGAAATACTTCTTAGCAAGCATTGACCATGCCGGACAACATGATGTAAGAAGGAACGGAAGATCTCCGTTTACTACTTCCTTAACATAATGATGTGCCTCTGCCACAGCACCTATATCTGCACCAAGTGCTACTTCATGTACATCCTTAAATCCGCAATCTTTCAATGCTGCGATAACCTGAGCAGGTGTAACATCAGTACCAAACTGACCTTCAAATGCAGGTGCTATTTCTGCAATAACTTCGTCTCCATGCTGTATTGCTCTAATCATCTGGAATATCTGAGACTTATCAGCAATTGCTCCGAATGGGCAACTTGCCATGCACTGACCACATGATACGCACTTTTCATCATTTATCTTTGCGCGTCCGTGCTCATCACTCTCAATCGCATTGATTCCGCATGCCTCAGCACAAGGTCTGATTCTCTTTATAATAGCATGGTAAGGACATATCGCTATACATTTACCGCACTTAATACATTTATCCTGATCTATAAATGCATGTCCGTCAACCATTGAAATAGCTTCTTTCGGACAGACTTCCATACATGGATGTGCTACACAACCATGACACATGTTACTTACTTCAATTTTATTGTCCTCACACATATCACATGCTGATGGGATAACCTGCATAAGAGGTGGCTCATAATACTTTTCTGAAATATTACTCTCTGCAAATCCCTCTGTAATATGTACCGGTCTGTCTAATGGTCTGAGTGAAAGCCCCATAGCAAGACGAACTCTCTCTGACGCAATAGCTCTTTCTCTCCAAATGCTCTCACGGTAAAGTGGAACATCTGACGGTGTGATTTTGTATGGTATCTCTTCTAACTCATGACTTACATCTCCTGTGCTGTAAGCTGCACGAGCAACTTCTTCAAATACCTGTTCCCTGATTTTTTTTGTCTGTGTGTCAATTCCACGCATGGCAATCCTCCTATTATATTGTTCATAATATCAATAGTAACATATTTATTACCAATTTTTTCGTAATAACCTTGCACATTATACTACAATAGATAAAAAATCTCAATAGAGTTTTTGAAATTTATTATAAACAAATTCTATTGAGTTTTTGACGTTATTACTATAGAACATTATGACTAACTGACAAACTGACGCAGAGTGAAAAAACATTACCGCATATATCTCTCATACAAAAATTTTCTCGGAATAATTATTTCTATGTTACTCTTTTCATAATTAACATCAATTTGTATCGCAACGCCTAAATTTAAGGATATATCATTTTGTAAAGATAATACCTTCTTAATCCTTATCCCCTTTTCTAAAGCAAAACCATATTTTATATATACATCTCCTACATATACATTCTGAATCATTAAATAAACTTGAAACTGCCTAAATGCTTCTAATATATTCTCACAAAATAACTTTAAACAATCATTTGATATTTCTTCTCCATAACTTTTTTCTGTTACTTCACTTGTATAACCTATATTTTCAATCATATTTAATAATTTACTTCTGTTCCACAGTTCCACACATAATGTTCTTGCATCCTGTTCAGCCTGTTGAGTAAAATAACTATTAGTCAAAACAACTGCAACATCTGCATTATAAATAGATTTTCCTGAAAACGCTTCTTGTACTGCATGATTTCCTACATTCGATGAATAATGCTTACATTGCACAGCATATTTCATTCCATCCTTTTCTGCAATAATGTCAATTCCTCTATCTTTACTTCCACTCGTAACACAAATATTAATATATCCATTGCAACACAATATATATACACAAACCTTTTCAAAATTATATCCATCTAATGTGTCAATATATCTCATAAGTTCTATCGCATCAATTTTTATATCTTCACTAAAAAAATCTTTTTTACTATTTTCCTCTTTCTCACATTGTATATTTTCTTGCAAATTGTTCTCATTTTTACTTTCATCTATATCACATTGTACATTAACATTTTTTAAATAGTGTTCAAATTGCGTTAATGTAAATAAAACTTCTCTAGGTCTTGTACCATTTGCTTTCCCAACTATTCCCTCTTTACACAATTGGTCAATAATTCTTCCAGCTCGATTATAACCTATTGAATATCTCCTCTGTAATTGTCCTGGTGCAGCTCTATCAGACTCTATAACAAATCTTGCTGCTTCAATAAAATATTCATCAACATATATAGTTCTTCTTTTTTCATTTTTAGGTTCCGTTTCTTTTAATTGCTCCACATCTGTATTTTCTTCATAAACCAAATTTTCTTCCTCAATATCTTCAGTTATATTCTCTACATCACTAAAAAAATATTTTCTACATTCCTCAGACACTTTCCTTATACTATTTTTTCTTTTTGCAAATCTAAACATAATCACTCCATATTTATTATAAATTTGTAACTGCTATAATTTTTCCTACACTGTACTCAAAAAAATTTCTCAAATCTCATATTGCTCTATTTCACACTCATGTGCCTTATTCTTTTTATCATAATTTATTCCAACCAAAAGAATGTCTCCAGTATATTCCATAAGCGACTGCGGATATTTTCTTTCTTTTATCTGTGCCAGTGCCGTCGATACATTTTTATTCCATTTTAACTCTACCACCAATGCCGGATAGCTGTTTAAATATTGAGGTTTCGGTATAAACACAAAGTCTGCAAATCCTCTCCCAGCCGGCATTTCACGAATCGGTTTAAAATAATACTGCATTGCACTAAGATATGCAATCGCAAGCACACTGCTCAATGAATTTTCATTATTGTACTCAATAACTGATGTATATTCCGAATGTATCTGCTCTATCTTTTCTGCCACAATATCACATTCAAGGTCTAATGTTGCCTCAAGAAGTTCATTTGATTTATTTTCAAAATCATACAGTTCATTCCATTTATTTTCCTCAACAGCATTTACAAATTCTCCACGAATTTCTTCATTTGGAATAAATGCCGTCTGCTTTCGTTGGTCATATGCCAGATAACCGAGATGTATAAGCAGCATAAAAACATCATCTTTATTTTTTATTGTAATCATATCGTTCTGAAAGGTTGTGGTTTTTACTTTTACCTCATCTCCCGAAATCATTCTGATAATTTCTGTTTTCAGACCGTCAAAATCCATATTGATAAATGGTCTTATAGACTCAAATGTGCTTGTCTGTGACCAATAGCTTTGCAAAGTACCATCAAGCATAGCACTGACAACAGCTTTTGGATTGTATATATGCTGTTCTCCTAAAATATAACCATCATACCAATGCTTAATTTCATTGAAATCCCTTTCATAATGATTACATAATTTTTCAACTTCCTTTTCAGTAAATCCCACAAAAGGCGAAAATCTTCCTGCATTAAGCATTGTATATTCATCAAAATTATTAAGTGCTGACTGTGTTTTTTGCTTTTTTATCGGAAGTATTCCTGTCAGATATGCAAGTGCAATATATTTTGTAGGTTCAGTTCCCTTAAACAATCCTCTCAAAAAATTGATATATTTTTCCTGAATATCTCTATCTGCATCCTCGTCTCGAATAAGCGCATCCCACTCATCTATTATTATTATAAACTTCTGTCCTGTGGCTTCTTTTATTTTTGAAAGAGCTTCTGACAATGCATTTTCATCTGTAGAAATATGTTCCGGATATATCTGCCTGAGTTCTTCTATGATACTTTGTGAAATATATTCCACTATTTCAAATATATCTTTTACATTCGATAAAAACCACTGAATATCAATATGAATAACATTATATTTATTTAAGTGCATTTTAAAGTCATCCTTTTTTGATATTTCCAGTTCCGAAAACATTTTTTCCGACTTACACCCTTTACTGTAATAAGCCGCAAGCATATTTGCAGTGATGGATTTTCCAAATCTTCTTGGACGGCTGTGGCATATATAGCCCTGCATAGTATCCAACACTTTATTTATTTCTTCAATCATTCCGCTCTTATCAATATAAATTTCAGAATTTAAAGCAACCTGAAAAGCACTGTTATCCGGATTTACAAATCTTCCCATAAGTTTTTCACCACCTGTTAATAATTAAATAATATATCATCACATTATATTTTATTATATATTATTTGCGACGCCTTTCCAACACTTAAAATGTACAAAGAGTCGCTTGCGACTCTTTCACGCTTGAGCAGAATGCGTAGCATATTAAAAAGGCAGCATACCCGAAACCGGATATACCGCCTTTATTATATAAAAAATTGTCTGTTTAATTATTTAACAACTTCTTTTAAAGCCTCTGTAAGCTTTGGTACAATCTTGTTGAGGTCGCCTACGATACCGTAGTCAGCTACATCAAAGATAGGTGCTGTCTCATCTTTGTTGATTGCAACAATGATGTCAGACTCTTCCATACCTGCTGTATGCTGGATAGCTCCTGAAATACCAATTGCGAAGTATACATTAGGACGAACTGTCTTTCCTGTCTGTCCAACCTGTAACTCTTTTGGCATCCAGCCGTTATCTACTACTGCACGTGAACAGCTTACTGTTCCACCGATTACATCAGCGAGATCCTGAAGCATTGCAAAGTTCTCTTTGCTTCCAACTCCACGTCCACCAGATACAAGAATCTTTGCATCCATGATGTCAACTGTGTCTGAAAGATCCTTAACGATGTCAAGAATTTCAACATACTTGTTGTTTGGAGTAAATCCAGGATTGTACTCAATAACTTCTGCTTTTGCTCCCTTTTTAGGCTCAATCTTCTGCATAACACCCGGACGAACTGTAGCCATCTGTGGACGGTTGTCAGGGCAAGCGATTGTAGCAATTGTGTTACCACCGAATGCAGGACGAGTCATAAGAAGCTGATTATGTTTCTGCTTATCTTCCTGTCCAGGAATTGCATTGATTGGGAAATCACCAATCTCAAGTACTGTACAGTCAGCTGTAAGACCTGTCTGAACACGAGCTGAAACACGAGGTCCTAAATCACGACCAATTGCTGTTGCACCAACTAATACGATTTCAGGCTTGTACTCGTTGATAACTGAAGATAATGCATGAGCATATGGCTCTGTTCTGTACTCTTTTAACTCAGGATCGTCTACAACGATAACCTTGTCAGCACCATACTCTGCTAATTCATCTGTAAGACCTTTAACATCAGAACCGATAAGAACGGCTGTTACATCTGTACCAAGGTCACTTGCAAGTTCTTTTGCTTTTCCAAGCAATTCAAAAGCGATTCCGCTTAATTCGTTGTCTACCTGCTGTGCAAAGACATAGACACCCTTATATTCTTCTAAACCCATTTTAGTCACCACTTCCTTATAATTTTTAGATTACATGTTTCTCTTTTAATTTGTCCATGATGTATGAAACTGCCTGATCTGCATCTTCCGGAGTAACCTTCTCGCCAGCTCCCTTTCTAACTTTGTCAGAAGCTTTAGCAATCTTTGTAGGTGATCCTGCAAGACCAATGTTAGAATCATCAACATCTTTAAGATCATTTCTGCCCCATACTGTAATCTCAGCATCATAAGCATCAAAGATTCCACCAGGAGTCATATAACGAGGCTCATTTAATTCTGAAAGAGCTGTAACTAAGCAAGGCATCTTAGCTTTTAATACATGATATCTGTCATCATACTGACGCTCTACTACAACACTGTCCCCATCAATCTTAATGTCTTTAGCATAAGAAATTACAGGGATATCAAGGTGCTCAGAAATCTGAGGTCCAACCTGTGCTGTATCACCGTCGATAGCCTGACGACCTGTGATAATAAGATCATAATCAATATTTCTAAGTGCTCCGGCAATTGTTGTAGATGTAGCCCAAGTATCGGCACCACCTAAAACTCTGTCAGTTACAAGAATACCCTTGTCTGCACCCATTGCGATTGCTTCACGAAGCACTTCCTCTGCTTTTGGAAGTCCCATTGTAAGTACAGTAACCTCTGCACCATATTCATCTTTTATTCTAAGTGCTGCTTCCAAACCTGCTTTGTCATCAGGGTTCATGATTGCAAGCATAGCACCTCTATCCAAAGTACCGTCCGGATTAAATTTAACTCCGCCTTTAGTATCTGGAACCTGTTTTACACATACTACTATTTTCACAGCTTTGTCACTCCTTGTCTTATTTTTTGGTTTATGTTTTTATTTACGATATTATTTAAGTAATGCACCTGAGATAACCATTCTCTGAACTTCACTTGTTCCTTCATAAATCTCAGTAATCTTAGCATCACGCATCATACGCTCAACATCGTACTCTCTGATGTAACCATAACCACCATGTAACTGAACTGCTTTTGTTGTAACTTCCATTGCAACTTCTGCTGCACAAAGTTTAGCCATAGCAGCTTCTACTGAGTAAGATACCTTTGCACCATCAGCAAATTCCTGTTTCTTAAGTGCAGCTCTGTAAACTAAGTTCTTTGCAGCTTCAACCTTTGTAGCCATATCAGCAAGCTGGAACTGAGTATTCTGCTGCTGTGCAATTGTACGACCAAACTGCTTTCTTTCTTTTGTGTACTCGATTGTTCTGTCGAGTGCACCTTCTGCAAGACCAAGTGCCTGAGCAGCAATACCGATACGTCCACCATCAAGAGTGTGCATAGCGATAGGGAAACCTTTGCCCTGAGGTCCTAAAAGTGCATCTTTAGGAATACGGCAATCCTGGAAAATAAGCTCATATGTTGATGAACCACGGATACCCATCTTCTTCTCTTTTGTTCCGAATGTAAATCCAGGTGTTCCTTTTTCTACGATAAATGCAGAGAATTTCTTAATCTTTCTGCCTTTCTTTCCTTCAATAATGTCTGTATAAGCGATAACAATATAAACGTCAGCAACTTCACCGTTTGTAATGAAGCACTTAGAACCGTTAAGTACCCACTCATCTCCATCAAGTACAGCTTTTGTCTGAACACCCTGAGCATCTGTACCTGCACCCGGCTCTGTAAGACCAAATGCACCAATCCACTCACCGCTTGCAAGCTTTGGAAGATATTTCTGCTTCTGTTCTTCTGTACCATAAGTAAGAATAGGATCTGCACAAAGTGATGTATGAGCTGAAACAACTACACTTGTTGTACCACAAACTTTTGCAAGTTCCTCTACACACATAATATATGTTAAAATATCACAACCCTGTCCACCGTACTCCTTTGGAATCGGAATACCCATGAAACCACTCTTTGCCATTTTCTTAACAGTTTCCATTGGGAAATGTTCTGTCTCATCAGTCTCCTGAGCAACAGGTTTAACTTCATTTTCAGCGAAATCTTTGAAAAGCTGTCTCGCCATCTCATGCTTTTTACTTAATGTAAAATCCATGCCTTTCTTTACCACCTTTCATATTTTTATAGTGTACCGCTGCGTATCCGGAACACAATTTATTTTACTAAACCCATGCCGCATATTTATCATACACGGCAACAGGTTTAGAAAATACATATTTGTAAATCATCACTTTATCATACAATCTCTAACTGTATTTAATCATGTAATAATTTTTAATTACTGTGCATCAACTGCTGTCTTTGTGCGATCAGCGTTGTATACATAGAAACCTTTTCCACTCTTAACACCAAGATTTCCACCACGAACCATCTTACGAAGAAGTGGGCAAGCACGATACTTGCTGTCACCTGTCTCATTGTAAAGAACATCCATGATAGCAAGGCAGATATCAAGACCAATGAAGTCACCTAACTCTAAAGGTCCCATTGGATGATTTGCACCAAGCTTCATAGCTGCATCAATACCTGCGATGTCAGAAACACCTTCCATCTTGATGAATGCTGCTTCATTAATCATTGGAATGAGGATACGGTTTACTACGAATCCGGCAGCTTCATTTACCTGTACAGGTGTCTTTCCAATCTGCTCTGAAATCTTCTTGATTGACTCAACTGTCTCAGCAGGAGTATTTACACCTGCAATAACTTCGATAAGTTTCATGCGGTCAGCAGGATTGAAGAAATGCATACCGATCATTGGACGTGTAAGTCCGTTGCCAATCTCTGTAATAGAAAGGCTTGATGTATTTGATGCAAAAATGCACTCTGGTTTAGCAATCTTATCTAACTCAGCGAATGTAGTCTTCTTAACCTGCATATCTTCAAATGCAGCTTCTACGATAAGGTCACAATCTGCACAAAGGTCTTCTTTTAAGCCCGGTGTAATTCTTGAAAGGATTACATCAACTTCCTCCTGTGTCTTCTTTCCTTTCTGAACAAGTCTGTCATAGCCTTTAGCGATTTTCTCTTTTCCGCCTTCAGCCCACTCCTGCTTGATATCGCAAAGAGCTACTTCAAAACCTTCTGTCTGAGCAAATGCCTTAGCAATGCCCTGTCCCATAGTACCAGCACCAATAACGCCTACTTTCATGATATAACCTCCATAATTTTATATTTATCTGTATGTCAGATATCTGTGGCTGAATTCACAACCGATTCGATGAATAGCTTCTCTATTCAGGAATAATTTCTCTAATTCAATAATTTTTGTCTTTACTTAGCAGTTCTTAAATGGAACAACCTTAACCTTCTGATCCTTAGGTGCAAGGAAATTGCCCATTCCTGCTTTCTGGTCTTCTGTCTCAAAGCAGTCACCAAAGAGTTTTTCTTCGATAACGATAGCCTTGTCCATATCAACCTGAAGACCATCATTGATTGCTTTCTTACAATTGCGGACTGCGATAGGCGCATTCTTTGCAATTGTAGCTGCAAGCTTCTCTGCTGCAGGGATAAGTTCCTCAGCAGGATATACTGCATTTACAAGACCGATTCTGTAAGCCTCATCAGCCTTAATGTTTCTTGCTGTGTAGATAAGCTGTTTAGCCATACCAACACCAACTGTTCTGGCAAGTCTCTGTGTTCCACCAAATCCAGGTGTGATTCCGAGACCAACCTCAGGCTGTCCGAACATTGCATTTTCTGAGCAGATACGTATATCACAGCTCATTGAAATCTCACATCCGCCACCGAGAGCAAAACCGTTTACTGCTGCGATAACAGGGATAGGTAATGTCTCAAGTTTACGGAATACATCATTTCCTTTTTTACCAAATGCTTCGCCTTCAGCCTTTGTAAGTGTACTCATCTCTCCGATGTCAGCACCGGCAACGAAAGACTTGTCGCCTGCTCCTGTAAGGATAACGGCTCTAACTGTATCAAGATCAATTGCATCAAGTGTAGCATCAAGTTCATCGAGAACCTGGCTGTTTAAAGCATTTAATGCCTTTGGACGATTGATTGTAATAGTTGCAACGGCATCTTTAACTTCATATAAAATAAAATCCATGATATTTACTCCTTTTTAAGATACATATTAACCCGGATATTCTAAAACAAAAGAATATCCGGTAATATTTATTTTCAATGCTTTTTCAAATATCTCAAACAACTGCTGTATCTGAAAACGGATTAGTCTCTCTCAACAACTGTTGAGCAGCCCATTCCACCACCGATACAAAGTGTAGCAAGACCTCTCTTAGCATCCATCTTCTGCATCTCATGAAGAAGTGTAACAAGGATACGGCATCCTGAAGCTCCAACAGGATGTCCAAGTGCAATAGCACCACCGTTTGGATTAAGTTTTGAAAGATCAAAGTTAAGGTCTTTTCCGACTGCTACTGACTGTGCAGCAAATGCTTCGTTTGCTTCATATACATCAAAGTCATCAATTGTAAGACCAGTCTTTGCAAGAACTTTCTTTGTAGAAGCTACAGGTCCAACACCCATGATTGAAGGATCTACTCCGCCGAGTGCTCCGGCAACGAATGTAGCCATTGGTGTAACACCGAGTTCTTTAGCTTTCTCTTCGCTCATAACAACGATTGCAGCAGCACCGTCATTGATTCCTGATGCGTTACCTGCTGTAACTACGCCGCCTTCTTTTCCTGAACAGCATTTAAGTTTTGAAAGGCTTTCAGCTGTTGTTCCAGGACGTGGTCCCTCATCTTTATCAAATACTGTAACACCTTTTCTTGTCTTGACTTCAACAGGAACGATTTCATCATCAAATGCGCCTGCTGCGATAGCTTTCTCGCATTTCTGCTGGCTGTTTGCTGCGAACTCGTCAAGTTCTTCACGTGTAAGTCCCCACTGGTCAGCAACGTTCTCTGCTGTAATCATCATATGATACTGGTTGAATGCATCCCAAAGAGCATCATTTACCATTGTATCAACAAGTTTTCCATTGTTCATACGGTATCCGAAACGACCCTGCATCATAGCATAAGGTGCCATAGACATGTTCTCCATACCACCTGCAACAACGATGTCAGCATCTCCAGCCTGAATCATCTGAGCAGCCATATTTACACAGTTAAGACCAGAACCACAAACTACGTTTACAGTAACGGCTGGTGTCTCAACAGGAAGTCCTGCTTTGATTGAAGCCTGACGTGCAACGTTCTGTCCTAAACCTGCCTGGATAACACATCCCATATATACATGATCAACCTGATCTGCAGGTACATTAGCTCTCTTAAGAGCTTCCTTAATAACAATTGAACCTAATACTGGTGCCGGAGTAGTGCTTAATCCTCCGCCCATTTTTCCGATTGCAGTACGACAAGCGCCTGCTAAAACTACTTTCTTTGCCATAAAAATAAGTTCCTCCTTGTCCAATAATAACTGAATTTTCATCAGTTTTAATTTAGAAACCGACCAACTAATTACAAATTTGTTTTACATAATACCGACTTTATCTTTTGTCGTTCTAATAATATATGTAACATTCACACACAATCGGTTCTATCATAAATAATCATATAACAAAAAAACAAATTAAGCAAGTTTTTTCAAACTACTATTTTATTTTTAATTTATATTTTATAATCTTAAGTTTTTTTACAATTTCTTACATTGACGGCAATCTATTACACAATTCATTTGTTGCTTATTTTTTTCAATAGTGTTATTCTATTATTAGAAATAAAGCTATGCACTTGTGTCACAGTGCAGGTCATTCTTATTTTCTGCGGTATCAGAAAGATACCGCATATCTGGAATATTACAACTATCTTGTGACACAGAAATGAGGATAATTATGGATTTTAATGAAATTTACAAGCAGAAACTTACTTCTGCCGATGAAGCGGTTAAAGTCATCAAATCCGGTGACTGGATTGATTATGGATGGTGTACCGGCACTGTTGATGCCCTCGACAAAGCACTTGCAAAACGTATGCCTGAACTTACAGATATAAACATCCGCGGCGGTATTCTTATGAAAGAGCCTGAAATCTTTAAAATCGAAGACCCTGCTTCACATTTTACATGGAATTCATGGCACAGCAGCGGTATTGAAAGAAAAGCTGTCGCAAAAGGATTTTGTTTTTATGCTCCTATCAAGTATTCTGAACTTCCAAGATACTACAGAGACAGCAAAACTCCGCCTCGTGTAGCAATGTTCCAAGCTTCTCCTATGGACGCTCACGGTTTCTTCAATTTTGGTCCAAATGCTTCCCACATGGCTGCATGTTGCGAAGTTGCCGACATTATTATTGTTGAAGTTAACAAAAATATGCCTCGCTGTCTTGGCGGATTTGAAAATGGCATTCACATCAGCAAGGTTGACATGATAGTTGAAGGAGACAATCCTGCAATCCTTGAAACTGGTGCACCTGCTCCTACTACTGCCGTTGACGAAGCTGTTGCTAAATATATAGTTGACGAAATTCCTGATGGTGCATGTTTACAACTTGGTATCGGTGGCATGCCAAATGCTGTCGGCTCACTTATCGCACAGTCTGACTTAAAAGACCTCGGTGTACATACTGAAATGTACGTTGACGCTTTTGTCGATATTGCAAAAGCCGGCAAGATTACAGGACTTAGAAAAACACGTGACAAAGGACGCCAGGTATACGCCTTTGGTTCAGGAACAAAGAAACTTTACGATTATCTGAACGAAAATCCTGAATGTATGAGTGCTCCTGTTAATTACACAAACGATATGTCAGTTATCGCTTCAATAGACAATTTCATCTCTATAAACAATGCTGTCGATATCGATTTATTCGGACAGGTAAACGCAGAAAGTGCAGGAACAAAACATATCAGTGGTGCAGGCGGACAGCTTGACTTCGTACTTGGCGCTTACCTTTCAAACGGAGGAAAGAGCTTTATCTGCATGTCTTCTACTTTCAAGACAAAAGACGGCACTGTACAGTCAAGAATCAAACCAACTCTCACAAACGGTTCAATCGTTACCGATACACGTGCAAACGTTAACTATTTTGTCACTGAGTACGGTATCGTCAATCTCAAAGGTTTATCTGCATGGCAGAAAGCTGAAGCTCTCATCTCAGTTGCACATCCTGATTTCAGGGATCAGCTTATTGCAGAAGCAGATAAAATGCATATTTGGAGACAGAGTAATAAGAGATAGTTTATAATTTTATATAAAATAATCTGTTTTTTAAAAGCAAAAAATCCCGGCAGTTCAGATTTCTCAAAGCCTGAATTGCCGGGATTTTAATTCTCATTTCTATTTTGCTAATTTGTTGTCTGTCTTTTCTTGGAACTTCTTATTTTCTACAATAAATCTTTCATGTGTTCCTTTTCCGATAAGACCTTTCTCATCATAAGCTTCAACTTTAAATACAAGTTTTCTTCCTTCTACTTCTATAAGTTCACTGTCACATGTAATCTTCATTCCTACAGGCGAAGATGCCACATGTTCTATATCTACCTTAGTTCCAACTGAGCCGCAGCCCTCGTTGAGATATTCTGCTACACTTGTAAATGCTGTTTTTTCCATAAGTGCAAGCATAGCCGGAGTTGCAAACACATCCATAACTCCGCTTCCCATATTTTTTGCTGTAAGTTCCTGTGTTACTACCAGTTCCTGATGTCCTTTAATACCTGTTTTTAACATTTATCTTTTCCTCCATATATAATATTTTATTTTTCTACATTTATAAACGGAAATAAGTCCGTAAAATAAGGAAGTTCACATACCCAGTCACAGAATGCATGCCATTCTGCAAGTTTATGATTATGACGCGCATCATACATTGCAATTGCATTCTCATACGACATTGTGCATGTTCGCATCTGATGATAACTCTCCGGAAGCAGCTGTATAAGACTGTACCAAAGTGCCTTATCCTTTATATCCATATATTTAAGTCTTATATTTTCAAGTGAAGCTACCATAAGTTTCATTGCCTCAAGTGCCTCATCTGTCATATGGTCTGTACTGAAATCCGAAAGTTCAAAAGGTTTGCTGTGTATCTTGTGCATTGTACTTGTTGAATTTGCAACCGTACCTACCTTGTATGTATCATACTCTTTCCACCAATAAATAGGTGCTGTTATATCAACTGATATAAATATCTGTCTTATAAATTTTCTGTGGTCATTTCCCGCCTGACAAAGTCTTTTTGCAAGATCAAGGTCATTTGGTCCAAACACAAAGTTTCCGTTTTCATCGTAACTGCTGTCACTTCTCGCCCAGCTGTTTAATGGATTTCTCGCACCACGCATCGCGTTTTCAAAATTCATTACGGCAGTATTGTCAAATTTAATCATCTTTTACTTTTTACTCCTTTTTAATCGCCTCTATTTTGCATATCTGTATGCAACGATATCGGGGTCAAAAGGTATTTTGACCCCAATTGATGCTACGGATTGCTTATCTCTAAAATAAATGCTTCATTTAAAAAATTCATTTATTTTTCAAATGTTACAACAACGTAATATCCACGCTCAGTGTGTTTTACCTCTTTTACTATCCCGTCTCTGTCCTCAATTCTTTCATTTACTTTAAAGCAGCCGGACATTGCCACTGCCGGCTCAATAATATAGCTGTAATTTAATGCTGTTTTTTTCTCACTTACATGAACTTTGTCTCCCTCTTTTACAAGACCTGGACGTTCCATCTTAAATGTCATTTCCCTCATGATTTACCTCACCTCTTAAAATAATACTTATCTAAAAACCAGACATCACCACATCCACATTCCTGAACTGTTTAGACAACAGTTACATACGGCATATGTGACACACAATTTCATGCATAATCCGCCTGTCGATTCGCCGGGAGTATCATACGAATACTGCATGTCTTCATACCACATATTTCCTGTCTCAAGCTTTCTTACAAGTGTAGCAAACTCTACATTATAAGGCTCCATTTCAGCAGCCTGTCTTGCCTGTTCAAGTGCAATAATGTTGTTTCCAAGTCCGATATTTGCCATAGCACAAAGATAATACCAGCGTGCACTGTGTTCTTCCATTTGATTTAAAACATTCAACGCTTCTTTGTAATATCTGTTTGCAATATAATTTGATGCTGCTCTCAAATGCATGTTGTATTCTTCCGAACCGGAATCATTATTTCCTGCAAATTCTGAAAAACCTCCGTATCCTGAAGCACTTCCAAATCCACCGGCTCCGCCGCCATAATAGCCACCCTCACCGTAACCATATCCGCCATTTTCACGTTCATCCATAATCTGATGATATGCCTGCTGTATCTCTTTAAACTTTTCCTCTGCCTCTTCCTTGTCCGGATTATTGATGTTTGCATCAGGATGATATTTTCTGCTCAAATTTCTATATGATTTTTTTATTTCCTCCTGGGAAGCTGAGCGCGTAACTCCCAACACCTTATAAGGATCTATCATACTTTCCTCCAATCCGGATTATTCTTTTTAAGTTTATCTTCGTCTATTTTATTTACAATCTTATTGTATTTCTGCCATACTCCTGAATAAATTATGTTTTTCAGAATAGATGCATTTGTAACTATCGGGAGTCTCTCAAATGCCCGTCCGACATTTGACATCATCATTAAAAGAATCTGATGTACAAACTCATCAAACTTTTCTTTTTTCTGAGCCTGTATTCCCACCAAAGGATTGAAACACTTTTTTTTCTTATCTTCTTCCAAATCCTCGTATGCGTCAAGCAGATATATGAATTTTCCGAGATAAAAACCCATCTTTGCAAGAAAATCAGACCATTCATCTTTCTTATAAACAAATATCGCCTCACATATCCTGCCAAAATACCCTGACACTTCATCAAGGTCTTTGCAGTCCTGTTTTTCTGCCATATAAAGATTAGCGAGATTTTCTGTTATTATTTTAATCTTTTCTTCATAATAAGGAAATAATCTTTTTTCCTTTTTCTTTAACAAATGACCATAAAAAACTTTTAATATTTTTTTCTCGTCGTTCCAGTCGTCCACACATTTATAATATGTCATTACAACATTCATATCAGCTGCATAATTCAAGCAGTCAGATTTGACATACAGATGTTTATTTCCGGGATGTGCAATACATCTGCACTCTGCTGTCGATACATTTCCATCTTCATATAGTGAAGACAACAAAAGTCCCAAAAATGTCATATCGTATGTCAGCGATATCTGACTGCTCACTCCCGACTGTTCTCTTAAACTTCTGCATAAACCACAATAGTAAGCATGATATGTCTTGAAATCTTTTATTTTCAATTCATCATAATTTGGAATGATATAGCCAAACAAGTATATCAGCTCCTTTTTATAAATTCAGTTTTGCACCTTGGACATGTAATCGCAATCCTGCCCTTTCCTTTTGGCACCCTTATACTTTGTTTGCAATTAGGACATTTATATATGCGATGTGTCCTTCTCTGTACCATATTGGCTTTTTTTCTGGCAATACTGCTTTTAAATTGACCATAGAATCTCATAAACTTTTCATTTTCAGCATACCGTTTACTATGATTTTTTGACAAAATTCTCACATATGCATACACTATGGCAAGCAATGTAACGATATTGCAGATAAAATGAAATATCGGTATTCTTATAATCATCTCTAAAACCATAAGCACTACTGCAAACATTACCAGAAAGTTACTAAACTGATCTACTCCATATCTACCCTGCATAAATCTGGCAATTTTTTCTCTCATAATATCAAGCCCTTTCAAAACGATATGTTTATTATATAATAAATATATTATCGCATTATGAGCAAAATACAATGTGTCTAATTATGAACAATTATTAAATAAATATAAACTGTCACCGTTCATGCCTGCATTGTCATAAACAACTGCCAAACAGCATTTCAATATATTTTCAGAATATACGATACATAGATGCATACCTTCAATCAATAATCAATTGTATTCATTTACTTTTCAATATACTCATATGATATCATATATGCTATATCATCCGCATCATTCCCTGAAGATTCATACTCAATTCTTAATTTATCCCCGGCCTTTAATCCTACAAGATGTTCATTCTCGGCAAATGCCTGCTTAAAGATTTTACCGTCCTCAGAAACAAGGTAAGCCATCGTTCCATCATCAGTGTTTATAAACCTTATATCTCTAAGTTCTATATCTATTGTCTTTAAGTCACGTTCTATATTCTCTCCTTTTCCGCTTTTGGCAAGCATCTTTTTGTAATTTGAGAATACTTCCGACTGTGAAGTCGCAGTTGCTACCATATTGTACTGCGAAACATTTACCATCGCATACATCTTCACAAGACCTCCATCATCTTTTAACACCATGATATATGTCGGTACCCCGGCAACATTTATCAGACTTGGGAAAGAAGCCTTATATCCTTTCTCCTGTACTTCACCTTCTGCCGCAGCCATGGCAGAGTGTTCTTCTGCTCCTGATACTTTGTAATACCTTGCTTCTGATGTTCTCTGGTTCATCATAACAAAACCGATATTTGACTGGTCACCGTTTACCGAAGTGACACCTGTATATATCCATACGTCATCACCAATTATCTTGTATCCAAAATCATCAGTTGTCTGCTTACAGCCTTTCTGTCCTATTATACTGTTTATAAATCCATCTGAAAGCAATCCATACCAATTGTATTTCTTTTCAAGAAGATGACCATTATAGACATTGTCAACCCAACTTGGAATATTGTTAATCTTATAATATTCACAATCACCGCTTACAGGGTCACATATTATAACTCCATTTACATCAACACCTCCGAAAAGACCTACCTTAGCTGTGACTGTCGGGCATACATAATACGGCTTTCCATTGTCATCAACCTCAAAATTATATCCGTTTATTATCTTAGATGGATATTTAAGCTGTACATGTCTTTCAAGATTATAATTAAAATATGCTGACGGAACATATTTCATCCCTTTGTCAAGCTCTACATATTCTGCATTGGAATTTACGGGATTTATCTTGACATAACCCGGTATTCCTTTATCTTTGTTGTTCCACCATTTAAAGAAACTTGCATATTTAAGTGCCGATACCTTAAATGGCTGTTTATCCACACTAATCTGCGTATATGCATCCTCAACCTCATACTGGCTGACCACATCCGACAGTGAACCTATTTTTCTGTTTCCAAATATTTTGGCACTTGCCGTATCCATAAGAGCTATATCTGTTATCTGCTCAGTTTCGTCTATATCCTTTGCAAAATCATACGTCTTAACTTTGAGCATCTGCGAATATGTTTTCGCCCTGAAAACTTTCAGCCCGGCAATTGAACCAATCGCAAAAACAAAAACAGATAAAAGTGCAAGCATAAAGAAAAATTTTGTTATAAACGACAGCTTTTTTTCCCTAAACACTTCTGATACATTGGAAAACCATGCATCCTTTATCTGATTTAGTGCAAATATACAGCCAAAACCAATAAATACTACTATAACCGCACCCCAAAATGGCTCAAGATGAATATTTATCGCAGGATGAAAAGTATAATAATATACTCCTATCAATGCAATAAGCAAAATTGTAAATATCACATAAACTTTTGTTTTCACATTGATGTTCTCCCTCTCTTTTTTCTTCTTATTTTTCTTTTTTCCCATAATCTTCCTCCCATACAGGTTCATAAAAAGCATTTACAAAAAACTATCCGTTTATTCGTTTATCCAGTTTTTTTATAAGTTCATTTACATCTACCGAATGAACATTGCATGCCTGTCCTATTGTCTCCTTTGCCGATGAAGGACATCCCACACAATTCATTCCGACTTCTTTAAAATCCTCAATAGTGTCAGGATAAAATCTTAACAAAGCACCTATAAGTGAATATTCTGTTACAACCATTTGAACCTCCATTTCATGTACAAATACAAAATCTGCATAAACAATATAACATAAAAAATCTGATTTTGAAAAAAGGGCAAAACCTAATTGTTTCGCCCTATAAAAAACAAAAGCACGAGACGGGATTCGAACCCGCGACCCTCGCCTTGGCAAGGCGATACTCCACCACTGAGCCACTCGTGCATTCTCTTGCCTGCGAGCCGTTCGCCGCAAGCAAGATATATATTACATTATACTTTAGTATTTGTCAACACTTTTTTTAATTTTTTTATTTAAAATATGAAACACCTGATTCAAATATGTGCTGATTCTGGTTTCCAACAATATTTATAGCAACACTGTCACCGATTCTCTCTGAATGAGCCATCTTACCGAGCACTCTTCCATCAGGACTTGTGATTCCTTCTATAGCTGCATATGAGCCATTTGGATTGTAATCCTCATCCATTGTAGGTACTCCGTTAAGGTCTACATATCTTGTTGCAACCTGACCGTTTGCAAACAAATCATCTATCACATTCTTAGGTGCTACAAAACGTCCCTCGCCATGTGATGCAGGTATTGCGTATACTCCGCCAAGTTCTGCTTTCATAAGCCATGGTGACTTGTTTGTTACTACCTTTGTATATACTGACTTAGATATATGACGTCCTATGCTGTTTGTAGTAAGTGTAGGTGCATCTGCTGTCTGAGGTTTAATCTCACCAAACGGTACAAGTCCAAGTTTAATAAGCGCCTGGAATCCGTTACAGATACCGAGTGCAAGTCCGTCTCTCTTCTGTAAAAGTTCATGTACTGCATCCATAATCTTCGGATTTCTAAAGATTGATGCGATAAACTTAGCTGAACCGTCAGGCTCATCACCTGCGCTAAATCCGCCTGAGAACATAAGTATCTGAGAATCCCTGATTGCTTTCTCAAATGCATTTACAGATTCTACAATCTGGCTCTCCGTCATGTTCTTAAATACGACCGTTTCTACATCCGCACCCGCAAGTTCAAATGCTTTCGTTGTGTCATATTCACAGTTTGTACCAGGGAATACAGGTATAAATACCTTAGGTCTTGCAACTTTGTTCTTTGCAGTATAAACAGTCTTTGCATCAAAAAGCTTATCCTCGAGTTTAGTCTGCTCAACATCTGAACGTGTAGGGAATACACTCTCAAGTCTGCCTGTCCAGTTCTCAAGTGCTTCTTTCATGGAAATCTTTGTATCTCCATATACAAATTCAGCATCGTCAGTTACAATTGCAATCTTCTTATATTCTGCACTAATCTTATCAAGATCATCCGCTGATACTTCTGCTATGATAGAGCCGTAATCTTTGGCAAATAATTCATCACTGTCAAGACTTTCTTCAACTTTTACACCAAATCCGTTACCAAATGCCATCTTGCTGACAGCTTCACAGATACCACCAAAACCTACTGCATATGCAGAAACAATAATTTTTGATTTTATCATATCTGTAATCTTTGAATAGAGTGACATAAGCTGCTCATATACAGGAAGTGAATATTTGTCTTTTTCTATATCAAATTTTACTAAAACATTTCCAGCTTTCTTAAGTTCAGGCGAAACAATATCTCCTGTCTTAGCAATATCAACTGCAAATGAACAAAGTGTAGGAGGTACGTCTATATCGTTAAATGAACCTGACATACTGTCTTTACCGCCAATTGAAGGAAGACCAAGCTTTATCTGTGCATCATATGCACCTAAGAGTGCTGCCATAGGCTCGCCCCAGCGCTTTGGATCTTCTCCGAGTCTTCTAAAGTACTCCTGGAATGTAAATCTTATCTTACTGTAGTCTCCACCTGCTGCAACGATTTTTGCTACAGATGAGATAACTGCATATACAGAACCATGATATGGACTCCAGCTTGCAAGATAAGGGTCAAGTCCGTAACTCATCATAGTGACCGTATCACATTTACCCTCAGACATCGGAAGTTTTGCAACCATTGACTGAGTAGGTGTAAGCTGGTATTTACCACCGTATGGCATATATACACTTGCTGCACCGATAGAACTGTCAAACATCTCTACAAGACCCTTCTGTGAGCAGACATTTAAATCTGATAATGTGTCAAGCCATGCTTTCTTTATATCTTTAGTATCTTTTTTTTCTTCAAAATAGTTTGCTTTTTCATCAGGCATTGTGACAACTACATCTGTTTCCTGATGTGCACCGTTGGTATCAAGAAATGCTCTTGAAAGGTCAACAATAACTTTATCTCTCCATGAAAGAACAAGTCTAGGCTCTTTTGTAACCTCTGCTACCGCTACTGCTTCAAGGTTTTCCTCCTCAGCAAACTTAAGCATCTTGTCTACATCTTTGCTGTCAACAACAACAGCCATACGTTCCTGAGACTCTGAAATTGCAAGTTCTGTTCCGTCAAGACCTGCATATTTTTTCGGAACTTTGTCAAGATTTACCCTAAGTCCGTCTGCAAGTTCTCCAATAGCTACAGAAACTCCACCTGCACCAAAATCGTTACATTTCTTTATGATTGAACTAACTTCTTCTCTTCTGAAAAGACGCTGTATTTTTCTCTCTGTAGGTGCATTACCTTTCTGAACCTCAGCGCCGCATACATCGATTGATTTTGTAGTATGAGCTTTTGATGAACCTGTCGCACCACCGATACCGTCACGTCCTGTACGGCCTCCGAGAAGAATAATAATATCTCCCGGATCGGAATTTTCACGGATTACGTTGCGTCTTGGAGCAGCACCCATAACAGCACCTATCTCCATTCTCTTTGCAACATAATTCGGATGATATATCTCATTTACAAGACCTGTAGCAAGTCCTATCTGGTTTCCGTATGAACTGTATCCCTTTGCGGCACCTGTTACAATCTTACGCTGCGGAAGTTTTCCTGAAAGTGTATCTTTCATCGATACTGTAGGGTCAGCAGCACCTGTTACACGCATTGCCTGATATACATAACCACGACCTGAAAGTGGATCTCGGATAGCACCGCCAAGACATGTCGCTGCGCCACCAAAAGGCTCAATCTCTGTAGGATGATTATGTGTTTCATTCTTAAAGAATATAAGCCATTCTTCTGTCTTTCCGTCAATCTCAACAGGAACTACTATTGAACATGCATTAATCTCATCTGACTCTTCCATATCATCAAGTTTTCCGTCAGCTTTAAGTTTACGCATACCCATAAGTGCAATATCCATGAGTGAGACATATTTGTCAGGTCTGTCCTTAAAAAGTTCCTTTCTCGCATCTTCATACATTTCATATGATGCCTCAATAGGTGCATTATAATATCCGTCCTCAAATTTGACATTTTTAAGCTCTGTCTGGAATGTCGTATGGCGGCAATGGTCAGACCAATATGTATCAAGTACACGGATTTCTGTCACAGAAGGATCTCTGTTTTCTTCGCTCTTAAAATAATTCTGAATATGAAGAAAATCCTTAAATGTCATCGCAAGATTAAGAGACTCATATAATTTTTTCAGTTCATCTTCTGACATATCTCTAAAGCCATCAAATACAGCAACATCTGCCGGCTCATCAAATTCCTGTACAAGTGTATCAGGAATATTTTCCAAAGCTTCTCTTGAATCTACAGGGTTAATACAGTATTCCTTAATCCTATCCTCGTCCTGTTTGGCAATCTCTCCTTCAAAAATATACGTTGTCGCAGAACGTATAACCGGATTTTCCTTTTCATTTAAAAGTTTAACACACTGCTCTGCCGAATCTGCTCTCTGATCAAACTGTCCCGGAAGATACTCAACCGAAAAAACAAAACTTCCGTCAGCTTTTTCAAATTCATTTTCATAGCAGTTGTCAACAGGCGGTTCTGAAAATACTGTTCCAAGAGCCTGTTTGTAAGTTGCTTCACTAAGATTTTCAACATCATAACGAATAAGCACTCTGACATTTGTAATACTCTTTATACCAAGATAGCGCTTTACTTCTTCTTTGAGTTCTTTTGCATGTACTGCATATGGCTGTTTCTTTTCAACATAAATCCTTCTTACACTTCCCATTGCGGTGCCTCCATTTCCTTTTTCTTCCTGTTCCTGCTGTTATTTTGATGAGTTGCTTGAACTACTTGAGCTGCTGCTTGATGATGACTCACTTGATGACGATGACTTTTCAGAAGAAGATGATGAAGATTTACTTGATGATGACTTCTTTGATGAAGAAGACTTTTTGCTCATCTTCTGTAAATCATCTACTGTTACTATTTCTGTTGTCATTGTTCCTATTGTGACATCATTCCAAACACTTGCATTAACATTTATTTTGTATGTTCCTTTAAGTTCTTCATACCATTTATCATATTTCTCTGTCTGTGCAGATGTAACTGCCGAATCACATGCTTTCTGATAACTTGCTGTTGAGTTGTTATCAATCATCTTCACAAATACATAGTATCCTGCTTCTTCATCAAGAAATACCTGTGAAATTGTGCCGTTCTTCATAGCCTTAACTTTCTTTAAATTGGCTGCTGAAAGATATGACCATCCGTCTTTCTCAGTAAATTCTGCTTTGTTATAAGTAATATCTGTCTTGTCCTTGCTTCCGATAAGCTTTGTGAAATCTTTTGCTGATGCTGCTTTCTTTGCAAGATTTTTAATTTCAGTTTCATATGATTTCTTCTTAGCAGCTGAAACCTTTTTAGTATTTCCTTTGCTGTCTGTCTTTGAGAGCGGTACAGCATAATACTGAATATCATACTCACGGTAATCTTTCTTAGAAACCTTTTTAATAACTGAATCTTTGTCAACTTCTTTATTTAATTCATTCTGCTTGTCAGATTTAAATCTATCAGCAAGAACTGTCTTTTCAAATCTCTTTGTAAGATTTTTCTTAGACATGCTGAGACGAAGTTTCTGCATCCATGTTAAACCTTTTCCTGCCTGTGTAACATACTCTTCAACTTTTTTCTTTTCATCTGAGCTAAGTTTATAATTTGATTTTTTTGCTTCCTGATAAAGAACCTCATATGCTTCTTCTTCATCTAACACTTCCTGCTTTATACCTATCTTGTTTGATATTCCTGATGGTACATTTTTGTCACTTCCCTGATAAGTTGACTCCCACACAGAAGTCCCCATATATGCCTGATACATCTCATCATATGGAAGATAAGTTGACTCTTTGACATAAATCGGATACATCATATCATCCATTGTTATCTTGGTTCCGTTAACTGAAAAAGCCACCTGTGGCTTGAACTGCTGTATGCCAACACCAATACAAAGTACAAGTACTAAAACTATACAGATGGCACTCCATACAATTGCCTTGACATTTCTGCCAGAACTTTTTCCTAATCTTGTTTTGCTTGTCGCAGCCTTAGCTACAGTATTTGATTTTTTTTCACTGTCACTATTCTGCTGATTCATTATTTTCTTTGCTGAATTCATTGTTGCTCCTCCAAATGTATTCTATACGCACAAATCACTAATATATGTGATAAAACGCTATCTTCTATTCTATCGAAAAAAAAATATAAGTCAAGACTGCAAATGTGATAAGTCTTTGAATTTTGCTTTTTTTTACTTTTTCAATATATTTTTTATTTTTTAATTGACATTCATTGCATTAGCTGGTATTATTGTCTAGTGCTTTATTAACATATGCGGAAGTGCTGGAATTGGCAGACAGGCATGATTCAGGTTCATGTGTCGGCAACGACGTGTGGGTTCAAGTCCCATTTTCCGCATTCGGAATAATAAAAGACAACTCAAAAGACTTCTCTTTCTTTTGAGTTGTCTTTTTTGTTTTTTTAAGCAAAAGAATTTTAATCAAAAAGTTAAAAGGACTTATTCCACAAATACGGAATAAGTCCTTAATCTTAATAAGATGCTTACGCAAAAATTATTTAACGATTTCTTTAACCTTAGCAGCCTTACCAACTCTGTCACGGAGATAGAATAACTTAGCACGCCTTGCCTTACCTCTGCGAACTATCTCAATCTTATCAATGATTGGTGAGTGAACAGGCCAAGTCTTCTCTACACCTACACCGTTAGAGAACTTTCTAACTGTAAATGTCTCTCTTGCTCCACCGTTCTGTCTTTTAAGTACTGTACCCTCGAATACCTGAATACGCTCTCTTGAGCCTTCAATAACCTTAGCATAAACTTTAACAGTATCACCTACTCTAAAGTCTGCTACTTCTGCTTTTAACTGTGCATCTTCAATTGCTTTAATAATATCGTTCATTTTGTGACCTCCTTAATTATTTTGACATTCTTAATACTTATGTGTAATCCTACAACCGTAACAGAGGAATATCTCTACTCACAAACAACAGTCAATATAATATCACAACATTTCTTACATTGCAATAGTTTTTTTCTTATTTGAACAACTCCAGTATTTCATCTTTAGTCAAATTATTTACAAATAATTCATCCGCTTCAATGACTGAGTCGGACAACATTTTCTTTCGTTTTTGCAATTCATAGATTTTTTCTTCAATCGAATCTTTCATTACATACTTTATAACCTGTACCTTGCGCTTCTGTCCTATGCGGTATGCCCTATCAGTAGCCTGTTCCTCTACCGCCGGATTCCACCAAGGGTCAAAATGTATAACGGTGTCTGCTCCTGTCAGGTTAAGTCCTGTTCCGCCGGCTTTAAGTGAAATCAGAAATACTTTCACTTCTCCCTGATTAAATTCCTTAACGTACCTTTTTCTCTCCTCCGGCTTTGTAGCTCCGACAAGATAGAAATACGGTATATCATTTTTTCTTAATTCATCCGCAATTATCGAAAGCATTGACGTAAATTGCGAAAATACAATAACGCTGTGGCCTCCCTCCAATATGTCCGGAAGCTGCTCCATAAGAAGCTCCAGTTTTCCGCTGCCGCCATGATAATTTTCAATAAAAGTTCCCGGATGACAGCATATCTGACGCAGTCTTGTAAGTGCGGCAAGGACCTGTATTCTTTCCTTTCCGCTTTGTATCTCGCTGTTATCGCGTATTTCACTTTGTATCCTTGAAAGATATGAGAGATATATCTTTTTCTGTTTTGCCGTCATTTCTGATATTCTCTTTGTCTCTATCTTATCAGGCAGATCTTTCAATACATCCTTTTTCATTCTTCTAAGTATAAACGGCTGGATTCTCTTTTTGAGTTCTTCCATCTTAGTCTCATTTTTTTCTTTAAGTATCGGCTTTTCATAATAATCTGAAAACTTTGAATACTTCATAAGAAATCCAGGCATTATAAAATCAAAAATAGACCACAATTCAGATAAAGTATTTTCTATAGGAGTTCCCGTAAGTGCAAATCTGTGCGCCGCCACAACAGACTTAACCGCTTTTGCACCGAGAGACGCAGGATTTTTTATAAACTGTGCCTCGTCAATAAACATATTGTCATATTTTATTTCTTTAAAAAAATCCATATCCTTTCTTATTAGAGGGTATGTTGTAATCCACACATCGTAATCCTGTCTGTCTTCACATATAAGTCTTTTTCTTTCATCCGGGTCACCTGATATAATTCTTGTTCTTATATGAGGTGCAAATTTTTCAAATTCTTCCTGCCAGTTGTATGTCAGTGAGGTCGGGCAGACTATAAGCGACTTGCTTTCAGGCTGCGAACATATATATACGATAGTCTGCAAAGTCTTTCCAAGACCCATATCATCAGCTAGAATTCCACCCATGCTGTATCTTGCAAGATTTTTAAGCCATCTGTATCCGACCACCTGATATTTTCTCATCTTTGCTTTAATATTTTCAGGAACAGGGTACTCACTTATCTCCGGTTTCTTTATATCATCAAGTAATCTGTCAAATCCCTCATCCCTTGTAACAAAACTTCCGCCCGGCATTATCTCATCGATATAAATTGCTGCATTTTCCTCAAATTTCAGCACTCCCGAATCATTTTGTACACTGTTCTCAATAAGCCATTCAAGCGTTTTTTTCTGCTTTTCATCTTCAAGACTTATAAATGCACCGCTCTTAAGTCTGTAATATTTCTTTTTTAAATGTATTGCTCTAAAAAAGTCTTCCAGCTCGTCTTTCGGTATCTGTGCATAGTCCATATCCATCTCAAGAAGATTTATATCCGTATTAAGCCTTATATTCGCTGACATATGCCCAATCTTTTTGACATTTATATTTTTATATTCTTTAGAGTAAAATACTTCAAAGTTATCTGTGAGAACATGCCTTTTGCCGGTCATCATATTAAAAATGTCATCCTCATTTTTCAGAAGAAAAGCATTGTCACTTATCTTAAAATTCAGATCATACAACACCCTTGTAAGGCGTTCCTCCTCCTCTTTATCGCGGACAAGTATATATTTTCCCGAATAATCATTTTTCAACGGATTTATGGTACAATCACCATATTGAAATTTTATAATCGCAGTTATGGATATTTTTTTCCTGCTCTGGTATATGTCAAGATAAAGTTTAGGCACAAGTGGCTCAACTATATACATATTTTTAATTTCATCAGGAACATGTACATCCATCTGCTTCTTTAATATAGGAAGTACTTTTTCCACAAAACTGTTCTTATTTTCATTTCTAAACTCAATCTCATTACCATTCTGCATAAAAAGTGGCAAATAAAACGGCAAAAGACAGCTTATGAAATCCTTTTGCGGCATATATAATGTATTGTTGTAAAAAAGAATGCTTCCATCCTCACAAAGTGAGATAAGTTTATTTTCGCCTATCTTTTTTAATGACAGTGCATTATCTTTCAAAATCATTTCTATCGAAAGGTCAGGATTTCCCTTTTCTATTCTTATGTCCTTAAATTCTTTTCCGTATATATTTATGTCGCACTCAATATTTTCTGATAAATCAAGCAGTTTTTGCAGCATTTTTTTTGACAGCACAAGTTCCTGTCTTTTAAACAAATTTGAATAATATGATTTTCCGAGTGTCTCCTGAATTTCATATATATCCATGATATAGTCAAGAATTCTGGCAGAATTTTCCTCAAATGCACTCTCTCCCGGAACAAAATGAAACTCTTTGCCAAGTTCTATTGTCTCTTCATTATAATAGTCATTTATAAATTTTTTTGTATTTGAAACCTTATACATTTTATGTTCACCGGCTTCAAAACTAACATAAGCCCTCGAATTTTTACTTTTCAAAAATTCCGGAATTGATATATTTAATTTCAGTCGAAAATAATTTGGAGTCAAATGGTTGTATTCTCTTTTTCTAAAATACTCTACAACATTGTACGCAACTCTGTCTTCTCCTTTTAAATTAACTTTCGCATCTTCCCTCTGCTGATAGTCTGCGATAAAAAGCATCATTGCAATAACATGTTTACATGCTCCCGATAATTTAACATGCGAAGGACAGTTACATGAATATATCATATTTCCATCTTCTTCAACCTGAACAGTAACTATATACTGATTGCTTCCTTTTACAATCCCCTTATACTGCTTTATACTGTCATTCCATGTAACGTTAGAAACGGCATGAGCAGCATAGTAACGCATTCCTCTATAGTAAACTTTAACAGAAGACGCATATTGTTTTATCGCCTCTCTTGTTATTTTTCTCATAACACGCCACCCGCCTTTCACTCAATCTATCTTAACAAATGAAACTTATCAGCAATCCTTGCCATTCTTCTTCCCATAGGAAACTCATATAATTCTTTTCTGCTTAACCCGTGCAGTTTGAGTACAAGTGCAAAGTATACTGCCACCGCTGCTATAACCGCTGGGCATATTGCAACATATATCCTGCTTGTAAGCACGAAAAACAATTTATATACTATAAACGTTACGATCCCCATTATAAATGATGCCAGTAAAGGCACACAAAAAGTTTTGGTGTACTCCTGCTTGTACTTCATATGTTTTGAAACCGACCTGCCATTCATAAAACATACAAGAAGCGGATATGTGACATTTCCGAGTACAAGTGCATATACACCAAGATTTGTCCATTTTAAAAGCACGAAAACAAAAACAATATGCACAATAAGTGACACGAGTGAATGTATTACAGGCAATGCCATCTTGTCGATACTTTGCAGAACTCCGCTTGTAACAGTTGACAACGCATAAAATATTACGCAGGACGAACCAATCATAAGCATCGCACCGCCCGTTTTATAATCTGACGCTGGGAATAAAAGTCTTATTATAGGCTCTGCAAGCACTGCAAGTCCCATTGATGATGGAAAAGCAATTATCATATTAAATTTAACTGCCATGTCAACTTTCTTTTTAGCGTCACGCATATCACCCGCCGCAACAGATGTAACAAGATTTGGAATCATAGAAGATGCTATCGCCGTCGAAACAGCTATAGGAACACTCACTAAAAGTCTGTACTTTGTGCTGTATATTCCCTGAAGTGTTTTTACTTCTTTATCTGTCTTACCAATAGCTCCCATTACATTGTTAAATAAAGTTACATCTATTATACCGCTTAGCTGATATACGGTCTGGCTCAATATAATAGGCAGAACAGTCATTATAATAAGCTTATAAGTATATCCTAAAGATTCTTTTGCCGATAATTTGTCTCTGCGTGCCTGTTTCTTTATCACTGGACGGTAAACCGTATATATTATCATAAGTATGAGCAATGCAGTCACTGCACCAAAACATGTACCAAGAGTTCCTCCTGCGGCCCCCCACGCCGAAAGTTCAGGTGAAGCACTGTGGGCACGCATAAAGAAATATGCTGCTCCAACACTGACAAATGCATTTACTATCTGTTCAAATATCTGGGATATTGCTGTCGGAAGCATGGTACGGTGTCCCTGAAAAAGTCCCCTGAAAACACCCATAACCGCAACAATAAATATTGTTGGTGCCAAAACTCTCAATGGAATAGCAATTCCACTGTATTTTGCAAAGAACTTTGCTTCAAGCCAGTCCGCACCAAAATATACAAACAATGCTGCTATTCCACCAGTGAACACAGACAAAAGCATTGAGCATTTAAATATCTTATATGCACTTTTATATCGTTTTTGAGATATCTTTGCCGAAACCATCTTTGAAACAGCCATTGGCATTCCGTATGATGAAATTATCAGAAGAATATTATAAATTTCAAATGCAGCCGAATAGACACCGTTTCCCTCATCTCCGATAATATTCGCCATCGGAATACGATATATCATTCCTATGATTCTTACAAGTATTGACGCTGCAGCAAGAATACTTCCCTGTTTTAAAAAACCACTGGCGGCCTTATTTTGTTTACTAGTTTCCATAGTCGCTTTTATCCCCTTTATTAGTCTCTTTTTATCCCAAGTGCATCAAGTATTTCTTCCTGTTTTTTCTCCATAACAATTCTTTCTTCATCCTCCATGTGGTCATATCCAAGAAGATGAAGCATACTGTGAGCCGTAAGGAAACAAATCTCCCTTTTGAGCGTGTGACCGTATGTCTCTGCCTGTTCCATAGCCCTCTCAACGGATATAACTATATCGCCAAGCAGAAGTTCACCACTTTCAGGATTAAAGTACATCGCAAGTGCATCGTCACTCTCAAGAATGTCATAATCTGCCGGTGAATCATAATCAACCATCGGAAACGAAAGTACATCTGTCGGAACATCCAGTTCCCTGAATTCCCTGTTTATATTTCTGATACCTTCATTGTCCGTAAATGTCAGATTAACCTCACATTCATAAGGACATTTTTCCTGTTCAAGAGCTTTCTCTATGACGAGTTTTAACACTTTCTCATAATCAAATCCCAAATCAAGCTCCTGCTCATTTTCCATCAGTATAGTCATTACATCCTCCTATATTAAAATTATCCGTTAAAAATCCATATTTATGTTTTTATATGTCTCTTTTATGCCTTCAATTTCTTTTTCGCTTATATCACAATTGTCAAAATTCCCTTTTTTCTGCCTGTTTGCAAAAACACTTTCAATAAGCTTTTCTTTTGATGGTCTGCTTTTATCTGTATTTTTTTCAAAATATTCTATCATAGATACTATGCTGTCAGAAAGCATAACCACCATTGCCTCCCTGCTCTCAGGCTTTTCATCCTTATCACAGACCTGCAGTATAAGATCGGTAAGACATTTTGGAAAATCATACGCATATGCTATATCATTTGTCGCTTCAACATAATTTTCTTCTTTCTTTATTCTTCCGATTTCATGATACATTCCGCCTGCCTTGGCAAGCAGACTATTATATCCCATCTTCTGTGAAACTCTCATCGACATCACGCTGACTCTCATAGAATGAATAAATAAATTCGCCGAAAATGCCTGTAATCTTCTTATAAGCTCATAATCTGACTCTAAAAGATTACTCATTTTTTCAGTATCTTCAACACAAAGGCATTTGATTTTTCCAAACTGTTCAAACATATATCTCACAAAAAATGCCGTAAACGCTATAACGAATGAGGACATAATCTGTATTATCAAATATGTTTTGTTTTCTTTAAGCAGTGTAACATCAAAACCGAACTGTATTATAAGAAGCACTGCTGAGAGAGCAATCATTGCAATAGTTGAATATAAAAGTTCTTTAATGCTGTTCTCCGCAAAAATCAAAACAACAACTGCTCCCAAAACCAGATAGTACAATATTTTTTTGCTGCTTTGAATATAATCTGTTGCATATAACACGTACTGAACCATACTCAGAAAATAAAATATCATTCCGTGTTTCATGCCGTCGATAACAGAAATAACAGCAACGGATATAAGCCATAAACCTCCTACAAATTCATAGCCGTACAAAAAAATCAAAACAATTGTTATTGCTAAACCGAAAAAACATAAAATTTCAGAATGAAGTTCCCTGATATATTTTCCTCCGCTGTGAGTGTAAAAACATTGTACAAGAATACCGCACACCACTGCTGTCACAATATTCACCATATTTTTCACAATGCTGTAGTCTCTAACAAAGCCGATAGCAACAGCACCTAAAATTAAAATGATATAAATAACAATCGAAAAATTTCTGGCTCTATTTATTTCATTTTTTTCTCTTTTCATTTTCTTTTGATTCATTTACCCTTTTTCTTCTTTCAATTTTTTTCTCATAATCATCATATGCCGTAACAATTTTTTGAACTAAAGGATGTCTTACCACATCTTTATTTGTAAGATATGCAAAGCCAATGTCCTCAACCTTTCCAAGCACTTCAAGAGCCTGTTCAAGTCCTGATTTGGTCGTTCCCGGCAAATCTTTCTGTGTCAGGTCACCCGTCACTATAACTTTTGAACCAAATCCGATTCTTGTCAAAAACATTTTCATCTGTGCCGGTGTTGTATTCTGTGCCTCATCAAGTATTATGAAAGAATTGTCAAGCGTTCTTCCTCTCATATACGCTAACGGTGCAACTTCAATAAGCCCTTTCTCGACATTTCTAAGGTAACTCTCTGCACCCATTATCTGATATAGTGCATCATAAAGAGGTCTCAAATAAGGGTCTACCTTACTTTGAAGGTCTCCCGGCAAAAATCCAAGTTTTTCTCCTGCTTCTATCGCAGGTCTTGTAAGAATTATTTTATTGACTTCATCTCTTTTAAAAGCTTCAATAGCCATCGCCATTGCAAGATATGTTTTTCCTGTTCCCGCAGGCCCTATTCCGAAAACTATCATTTTTTTGCGGATTAAATCAATATAATTTTTCTGTCCTGAAGTCTTTGGTTTAATCGGTTTACCCTGAATTGTCCTGCAAACTATATCAGAATCAAGTTCAACTACTTCCCCTTCTCTGTGTTCAACTGCCAGAGACAAAATATAATTCACATTTTGCTCTGTTATTGTATTTCCTCTTTTTGACAGTTCAAGTAACTCCGTGAGAATGCTTTCCGCCTGTTTGACACCTGACGCATCTCCGACAAGTTTAATATTCCCGTCTCTCGCAACCATCGTAACATTAAGACTTCTCTCTATTTTTTTGATATTCGCATCAAAACTTCCGAATATATTTCTCTCATGTTCAGCCGGTATTTCCAGAACTGTTTCCATTATTGCCATATTTATTATTCCTTTTTTGTTTTACTTTCTTTATTTTCTCATAATGCGTCTGTTTTTTCTGCCATGTTATATTACCTGATGCTTTGTAACAATCTCCCTGTTCTGAAACAGAAAAATCGGTTTTGACAAGTTTGTAACCTTTTTTCTCTTTTTTTCTAATATAGTCAGTATACTCATCTTTCATACACTGTCTTGCTTCGTCTAAGCTGCAATTTACATAAACATACTCGTACTTTTTATACGTTATTTTCCATACTGATATCGGAAATCTTTTTGACAAAAATGGGCATACGCACCCACCTTCATAGAGTATAGCACATTTTTTTGAAGTTTCCAAATCATTTAAAGGATTATGTATAAAAAACTCTTTTCCAAATGCTGAAATTTTATAAATTTCCTTTGTTCGTCCTGTATATACTTTCCTTTTCTGTCTTTTCTTCTGCATGCCGTAAAACATTTCACGACTCTCTAAAACTACAATTCCCTCCGCTTTCACTCTCGACTTTCTTATTATCTCATCATTGTCTCCGACTATCGGAACAACCCCCGATATTAAGACCCTGCCCGCCTTTACTTTCTTCCCCGTCTTTACTTTTGCAACCCCTGCACTTGTAACAATGGACACCACCTTTCCGTCATCAGATGCTACAAGATTTGCCGGTTTTCCTCTTTTTTCTATATCGTCTTTTGACATCTCACGCACATTTACAACAAGCCTGCTGCCACTCCTATTAACTGAAACCCAGCCTATTTTATCATAATTTTTTCGTATGTTTTTTTCAATTTTTTTGCAATCTGCCCTGCCGCTGTACATTCCTCCATAAATATTTTCCGTATCCAGATACGAGATAATATTTTCTTTTGTGTAATAGTTCTGTCCGGCAACCTCTATTCCCCAAATTCTGCTCGAAAGAAAAAAAAGCATTGTAAAAAAAGAAATCACACCCAGCACGAAATTTAAGTTTTTTTTGCTTCTCTCAATCAAAAAAGGCAGACCGTATCTTTTGTAAACCCTCGGAAAAACATGACATTTTACAGCAATGTGATGTATTCTCCAAAAATTGCGAAAACCTATGTTAAACCATAATATTTTCTTCTCTTCATCTGCCCTTATATTCCATATTTCTATACCGTTGTTTCTACATAGGTTTATAAATCTGCCGGCTCCTTCATGCTCCAGATAAACCATCAGATATCCAAATATCCAGCCAGTTATTTTATGTACCATTCCATTCTCCATTCCTGCGCTTTTTTCCATGCATCACAAGTCCTCTATCTATGATATTCTATCGAATCTATGTTACCAAGTACGCACATTTCATCTTCTCTGAAATATGCTATCACAAGTTTATTCCCTCTTATGTATATTTTCTGCTGTTTTGTCTGCACCTTGATAAGTTCCTCCGTATATTCTATGATACTTCTGTAATTTTCTATACATAATCTGTGATTTCCATAACCTAAAATAACAGGTGCTTTTGCTATAATATCCTCCGGGATGTCAAATTTATCCGATAATCTTCTTGATATTATCGGCTCTCTTACCTCCGGCTTTGTCGAAGTCTTTTTGACATGCCTATATTTTTTCATAGTACGGACACCTCCGATATATCAATAATGTCACACTGATAACAACATTATTATATATGTATGCCCGTCTGCCGTTTTTGTTACTTGCGGTAAAGCATTAAATACTATATAATTAACTATAATCACAATCAAAGCAGTAAGCTTAGAAACGAGGATTACAATGCGTGAAAAATATAACCGTGAGATACTGGATCTTATACGCAGTATACAAAATATAGACTTTATAAAACCTGAGGATATTCCAAACATAGACCTTTACATGGATCAGGTTACTACCTTTATGGACGAACACCTGGCGTCATCAAAAAGATTTAATGACGATAAAATTCTCACAAAGACCATGATAAACAACTATACAAAAAACAAGCTTATCCCACCACCACAAAAAAAGAAATATTCTAAAGAGCATATGTGTTTACTTATATATATATACTATTTTAAGAATTTTCTGGCGATAAGTGATATAAAAGACATCCTTGAACCCATCAGCAATTTATTTTTTGAGGGCAACGGTTCAAAGGATATGGAAGAAATATATTCCGAGATTGTTAATCTTGAATTAGGCAATATCGATTCCCAGCTAAAAGACATAATAAGAAAACTCAAAAAATCAAACGAAATGTACTCTGAGGTAAGTGATGCGGACGAAAAAAAGGTTTTATCAAACTTTGCATTTATCTGTATGTTAAGTTTTGATGTATGGGTCAAAAAAACAATAATCGAGAACATTGTAGATGACACACTGGGTCAAAAGAAAAATAATTCTTCAATCAAAAAAAATTAAGGAGACAGTTTATATCTTCTTAATTTTTTTATTTATCACTGCTCAAGATCAAGCCTTAACTGAACCTCATCCTCTGCTTCTATCTTGAAATCCTCAATCTTTTCAGGCTTTACAACCGGCAGATTTTCAAGTGAGTCAATTCCAAAATTCCTCAAAAATTCCTCAGTTGTTGCAAACTGGATAGGTTTACCCGGAGCATCCAGCCTTCCCGCTTCACAGACAAGATTATACTCCACAAGTTTATTTACCGCATGGTCACTTTTCACACCTCGGATATGTTCTATCTCCATTTTTGTAACCGGCTGTTTATATGCAATTATTGATAAAGTTTCCAGCAGTACATCAGTAAGTACATGCTTTTTAGGAACATGTGCAATTCTTACAAGCGTGTCATAGGCAGATGCCTTTGAGCACATCTGAAACGCACCGTCAAGCTCAATAATCTGTATTCCCCTGTTATCATCAGCATAATTATCCATCATATTATGTATAACTTTCCTGCATGTTTCCTCATCCTGCTGCGTTGCTATGGCGATTCTTTCAAGTTCAACCGCCTCTCCCATAACAAACAATATTGCTTCGATATTCGCCTCTAATTCCGGCAGAGTCATATCCGTACCCATTCGCAAGCCTCCCATAGATTTGTCAGTCAGCACTTGACGGTTCATATTCCATATCAGGTGCCAGCTTATTATATGTAATCAAAATATCATCAAATATATTTTCCTGAACAATAAGAATTTTTCCTACTTTCATAAGTTCAAGAATCCCGAGGAATGTCACTATCACCATAGTTTTTCCCGGTTTAGATTCAAGCATGCTTCTAAAGCTGAAATGTCCGTGACGCATCGCATATTCCTCAATATAAATCATTCTGTCCTGCAAACTGACAGTCTCTTTCTTTATCTGTCCAAATCTGCTTCTTATAGGATCTATCTTATCAATCTGCTTTTTCATAACACTGTTAAAAATGCTCTGAAGTTTTGACAATGTAATATCACCAAGTAATTCCGATACATCTATCGTCTCCTTATAATCAGCAATATCTTTTGGAACAGTCGGCTTTTTATACATCATCTTTTCCGCATCTATCTGAAGGTCTTTAAGTTCATACGATGCATATTTAAATGTCTTATATTCAAGAAGTCTCTCAACAAGCTCAGCCCTTGGGTCCACCTCTTCGCCCGCCTCATCAACCTGTACCGGAAGAAGCATTTTTGATTTGATTTTCAACAGCGTTGCCGCCATAACAAGAAAATCACTCATTACATCCATATCCGTTGTTTCGGTTTTTGAAATAATTTCCATATACTGTCTTGTGATTTCTGCGATAGGTATATCAAAAATATCTATCTTGTTTTTCTCTATCAGGTGCAGCAACAGATCAAGTGGTCCATCGAACGCCTCTAATTTCACGGATATACTGCTCATTCTCCAACCTTTCCACCTGTTTCCGATTAAAACGGCAAATATGTTACAAGCCTTAGATAAACCATATTTATCAAATTAAGAATAAATACAAGCATCAATATAAGCTTTATGGAACTGTCCGCTTTTATTATCCCGAGATAATTCTGCGGTGATGCTCCCGCAACCACAAGCCCCATATCAAATGTCGATACCGGAAACAGATTCACAACAAAATAATCAAAACACAGCATTTGTATATATTGCAAAAACAATATCTTGGCTTTTTGAAACCAGCCGTATTTAAGGTTAATTATATCAACAATACTGTCCGAGGCTCCATACATATAATGCATCATAAAAATTGAAGAAAAAAATATTATTATGAGTACGAAAAAACCACTGAGTCCAATAATAATATTTGTTTTTCTGTCCCTTATACGAAACATATATGGCTTTGAAACCGGTACATAACAGGTTACGGCTAAAATAAGCCCCAATGGGTCAATATATCTGAATATTTTCCAAATGCCCTTTTTATCTATATTGCCACCCTGCTTATGTCCTCTGACAATCATATAGACAATGGCCTTAAACAGCTCATGAATTATCATAAGCAGGGCCGCAGCAATAAGACAAACAACAACTTCTAATAACCACTCTTTCACATGCCACCTCAGTATGTCTCACACCTGTTTTCCTGATTATTTGTAATAATCAAACTGAAGGTCATACATTGCAACTGTATCTCCCTCTTCAATGCCCATAGCTTCAAGATCCTCAAGTATTCCGCTTGTCTTAAGGAATTTCTGGAAGAACTGAAAACCTTTTTCCGAGTCAAGATTCGTATATCCGAGCATTTTTTCTATACGAGGACCCTCAACATTGTAAACCTTATTTTTTTCATCATAAGTTACTGTATATGGCTCATCCTCAAATTCCATCTCATCAAATGAAAATTCTTTTTCAAATACTGTCGGTTCATCAGGCATCTCATCAAGAAGCGATTTCACATAATAGAGAAGTTCCTTTACCCCTTTACCGCTTACTGCGGAAATAGGAAATACTTTTATTCCCTTTGGCTCAAACTCTTCTTTCAAAAGAGAAATTACTGTATCTTCCTCTGTTCCGTAAAACACATCACATTTATTTGCAGCTATAACCTGCGGTCTTTTTATAAGGTCATCATTGTACCTCGCAAGCTCATTATTTATTACATTTATATCATTGAGAGGATCTCTTCCCTCAGTTGAAGCCGCATCTACCATATGGATGAACACCTTTGTTCTCTCGATGTGTTTTAAAAATTCATCGCCAAGACCGATACCGTCTGCTGCACCCTCAATAAGTCCCGGTATATCTGCAATAACAAAGCCATCTGCCCCCTCAAGGTCTACAACACCCAGAATAGGCTGTAATGTAGTGAAATGATAATTTGCGATTTTTGGCTTTGCATTGCTTACTCTTGAGAGAAATGTTGATTTTCCTACATTTGGAAATCCCACAAGTCCAACATCTGCAATAGTTTTAAGTTCAAGTATAACCTCAAGCTCTCTCGCCGGTTTTCCAGGCTGGGCATATTTTGGCACCTGCATTGTCGGAGTAGCATAGTTCATATTACCTTTTCCGCCACGACCGCCCTTTAACACAACCTCACGTTCGCATCCAAAAGACATATCAACGATAACTTTTCCCGTACTTGCCTCTTTTATAACAGTCCCCTCAGGTACTTTAAGAATAATATCTTCTCCGTCAGCACCGTGGCATCTTCTTCTTCCGCCCTGCTCACCGTCTCCGGCACAGAACTTTCTGCGGTGTCTGAAATCATTTAAAGTATTTATCCCTTTATCCACCTGAAAAATAACATCGCCGCCACGGCCGCCGTCACCTCCGTCAGGTCCTCCTGCCGCAACATAAAGCTCTCGTCTGAAACTCACATGTCCGTCCCCACCTTTTCCGGAACGAATATATATTTTGGCGCTATCAGCAAACATCATTCCACCTTCTTTCTAAATCAGATAATTTATAAACAATTGCAATTCTATACAAAAAGAGACTGTCATAGACAGCCTCTTTTTGTATAGGTTTATCAGTTTCCGGTAAAACCGGTATAGACCGATTATAGACTATTTAGCTTCTACAGGATATACTGAAGCCTGCTTCTTGTCTCTACCTTTTCTCTCAAAACGAACAACACCGTCAACCAATGCAAACAATGTATCATCGCCACCACGACCTACATTTACACCTGGAAGAATCTTTGTTCCACGCTGTCTGTAGATAATGTTACCTGCAAGTACAAACTGACCGTCTGCTCTCTTTGCTCCAAGTCTCTTTGACTCTGAGTCTCTACCGTTCTTTGTAGAACCCATTCCCTTTTTATGAGCAAATAACTGAAGGTTCATGTTTAACATAGCCTTACACCTCCTGCTTTCTCTTTTTTCTAATCTTAATATACTTTTTTCCGTATTCCGCCTGTATGCCTTCAAGACCAAGTACAAGCGAATCAAGTAACAGTTTAGCAGATTCGCTAACCTTTTCAGATTTTATATCAAATGAAACCACATCTTTTTCTTCATGAACCGCACCTTCAAACTCATCATCCGTGAATTTTTCGACACTGTTCATGGCATTTATAACGAGTACGGAAACTGCCGCACACACTATATCACTGCCATACTCAGCATACTCAGCATGTCCGGTCATACGAAAACCGATATAGTCTCCACTATCATTCTGAAATAATGTCACATCTATCATATACTGTCACCTTTTCATCAACTAAGCGTTGATTTTCTCAATCTTTACCTGTGTGAAAGACTGTCTGTGACCGTTTTTCTTATGATATCCAGATTTTCTCTTATATCTGTAAACGATAACCTTCTTTGCGCGGCCTTCCTTAACTACAGAAGCTGTAACTGTTGCGTTTGCTACATCGTCTCCAGCCTTCATAGTTCCATCATTTACAGCAACAACCTGATCAAAAGTAACTGTCTCTCCTGCGGAAACAGCAAGTTTTTCTACGTTAATGATATCACCTTCGGATACTTTGTACTGCTTTCCACCTGTTGCAATAATTGCGTACATAATCGCACCTCCTATTTATCATTACTCGCTAACTTTGGCGTGACTAAAGTCATCTTCAAGGAGCCTCGTTAAGCGGCATCTCATTTATCATACATGTGTTTTTCATGCTTGTCAAGTGTTTTTTTGAGTTTCATTGCAAAAATATATGACCGATAACACCAAACCTGCTCCATTTCATCATGCTAACAACGATATTCCCCACAGCGCAAGTATATGTACCGGATAAAATGCATAAAAGAAATACTTAGGCATCTTTACATCATTTTTTGTTCCGTCATACGCCATTATAAACGGTATTGCCAGAACTCCAAAAGACTGCATTTTCCCCTGTGCAAACATTAAAAAGCATGTTAAAAGCAATGCATTTTTTCTGTCATATCTCTGCATATAAAATATCGCTATGGATAATATGCCCCATATACTATAGTCTGTTTTCAATAAGACCGCGACAAATCCTGCAATCAGAACAACTGTCATTTTTGCCGTAAAACTATACTCAAACTTTTCTATAAAACACATCATTATCACACCAAGCAATAATGTCCACATTACATTCTGCTCACTTACATCTATCAGTTTATGTCCAAATGCCAAATCATATGGTATCTCTGATATTATTGAAAATATCAAAAGATTAATCATATACTTCTTTCTGCTGTGTGTATGTATAAATCCCTCCACCAACATAAAACAGATTATTGGAAACGATATTCTTCCCACCGCCCTGAACGCTTTATATATTACATCGCCCCTATCCATCAGAAATACACAGCCTATATGGTCGATAAGCATTGTAAGTAAAGCTGTTATCTTTAAAAAATTTCTTCCGTATCTTTTATCCCAGAATGTTCCTTCCGTTGCTGCTGCCATTTTTATCTCACTTTCTTTTTTATATGTTGTTCCTTATTTTTATTTGCTCTTTCATTTTACAGTGTCAAATTTAAAATTTGATTTAAATATTTTCTCTAGACCACCTGTAATTGTAATGTCACCATTATCCTCCACAAGTACAGTGTCAAATTCATTTTTATGTTCACGCCAGTAATCAAGTGCTTTTTCTTTTCCCATCACGAATAAAGACGTTGACAATGCATCTGCAAGCGTTCCGTCATCACTTACTATCGTCACGCTTTTAACCCCTGATTCTGCCGGATACCCGGTTTCAGGGTCTAATATATGATGATATGTTTTTCCGTTCTTTTCAAAATATCTTTCGTACCCTCCTGACGTTATGACCGCTTTGTCTTTTACCGACACAACACCTATATAATCCGATGATTTGTCAGGATTTTCAATTGCTATCTGCCAGGCTGTTCCGTCAGTTTTTGTACCAAGTGCCTGGACATTTCCGCCAAGTGACACTAGACCTGATGTCACACCGTGCTCCTTAAAAATCTGCATAACACGGCTCGAAGTATACCCCTTTGCTATACCGCCAAGGTCTATTTTCATATTCTCTTTAAGTTTTATATTGCCGCTTTTTTCATCAAATATTATTTTAGATGAGTCTACATCTTTGAGCAGTTTAGAAATCTCATTTTTTGACGGCACATTATATTTCTGTGTTGTAAAACCCCACTTTACCATAAGAGGATATATACTTATATCAAATGCTCCATTTGTCGTTTTATTTATCTCAAGTGCCTTAGAAACAATGTTTTTTGTGTCTGTAGAGAGTGTACCGCTCCCTGTTTCATTAAGTTTATATATATCACTTTCTTGTTTTTCGGCACTAAGCACCGTCTCAAGCCTGTTTATCTCATCCACCGCTTCATTTACGCCATTTTCAGCATTTTTACCATACGCCGTCACCGTCATATATGTATCCATCGCAAATATATCTTTAGATACTTTCTTGTTTTCATCGCTGTTTTGACAAGCTGTAAGCATGGCAATACATAATAAAAATAACAGCACTCCGCTTAATCTAAAATAAGATTTCTTCATCCTTTATCTTGTCCCCCTGCATTTAATTCTTGTTTTCTATATCTCAGAATTATAATTTTCTTCGACCTCTAATGCCTTCTTTCTCACCGCCTCATCATAACCTTTAAGCGCCGCAAAAGATGCGAACTGTGCCGCCCTGTCATGCAGACTCATAGGCTTATGTTTTTTCGATACAGGTCTCTCCATATCTATTATATCCTGATACTTTTTCCAGTCATCATTTTCAAGCATTATGCCCTGTGCCCTCCAATCTGTCTGTTTCTCTCCATTGCTGTTGCACCTTCTTCGAGATTCATGCCTTTTAATATAGCATTTTTTCCATACTTTTTCTTCACATCTATCATGGCTTTCTGCAGCCTTTTCTCTTTAGCAAGCATATCTTTTTCTTTCTGCTTCTGCTTTTCAAGCTCGCCATAATCCGTAAAAAGGTCAAGCTGTTCAAATTCTTTCTTTTCGACCACATCTTCCTGCCTTGTAACATGATTTGCAACTACATTCATTCTTCTCACAAGAAGTTCGCTGTTTATAATCTCATCATAGAGTTTTGCGACATTTTCCATTATTATTTTTGTAGATGAAGTCATTTTTTTAAGATTTATTGTTCCATGTGCATGTTTTGGAATCTTCCGTCCGTATCTGTCAAAAGTATATTCTCCTTTATATTTTTTTCTTATCTCGGAATTTTTAAGATTTTCTATATCGTAACCCACCGTAAGAACCATCTGGTCGGTCACAAGCCCCTTTTCCACAAGGTCTAATACAAGCATATCCGTCATTTCCATAACCACAAGTTTTGCCTTTTTTGCATCATACGGGCATGTGAGCACCTGTCCCGAACTTATGCTGTTGTTTTCCGGTTTATATGCCTTTATGTCGGCAATGGTACACGGCTCATATCCCCATGCATGGTCGATAAGAAGCTCTGCGTTTATCCCAAACAATTTATAAAGCAGCTCTTCATTATAAAAATCCCCCACTTTTCCGATTGAACACCTTGCAACATCACCCATTGTATAAATACCGCACCCGGCAAGTCTTTTCGCATATCCCCTGCCGACTCTCCAGAAATCAGTAATGGGTTTATGTCCCCACAATATTCTTCTGTAGCTTATCTCATTGAGCTCCGCAATTCTCACTCCGTCCTTATCAGGTTTTATATGCTTTGCAACAATATCCATTGCAACTTTGCAAAGGTAAAGGTTTGTCCCGATTCCTGCCGTTGCGGTAATACCGGTTTCCTTTAAAACATCCATTATAAGCATCATTGCAAGTTCTCTTGGCGTTTTCTCATATGTTTTAAGATAAGATGTCACATCTATAAATACCTCATCCACAGAATACACATGTATGTCTTCGGGAGCTATATATCTAAGATATATATTATAAATTTTTGTGCTGTACTCCACATAATAAGCCATTCTTGGCTTTGCTACAATATAGTCTATTTTTTTGCCGGTAGCAGCTTTTATTTCATTTGCTTTCTGCACCACCTCAAAAAGTCTCGCTCTTCCCGAAATGCCATACGCTTTCAATGAAGGTGACACAGCAAGACATATCGTTTTTTCAGTCCTCGACTCATCCGCAACCACAAGATTTGTCGTCAGTGGGTCAAGTCCTCTCTCCACACATTCAACCGATGCATAAAACGATTTTAAATCTATTGCTATATAAATATGTCCGGTATCATTTTGTTTATATTTGTCCGAACTTTCAAAACCCACTGTAAAATCCCCCTTAAGCCTTTTTAAATTCAATATTGACTATAAAAATATTATCATGAAGTGATGCAGAAATTTTTCCTCCCATGCACTCTGTCATCTCTTTTGCGATAGCCATTCCAAGTCCGGTAGAAGTTTTACTCCTCGCTGCATCAGCTTTATAAAACTTCTCAAAAATACGGTTTATGTCAATCTCATCAGGATTTAGTACCTCATTTTGTATTGTGAGAGATATTTTATCAGGAGAAGCATATAAACTGATTTCAACTTTTTTCTCTCCGTGTTCCAATACATTTTTTATAACATTCTGTAAAATACGGTGCATAACCTGCTCGTTTCCATAAAAATAAAGTGATTCATCTGTCAATTTCAAAGTTGGAACAATCTTTTTCATTTCCCACTCTTCATAATATGAAAATAGTGTTTCCCTGACAATCTCATTCAAATCACATTTATACAATTTAATATTATAAGTCTTATTTTCCAATTTTGTAAATGTAAATAATTCCTCCAACATGTCCCTGAGTGCTTTAATTCTCTCTTGAATTATAGTAATATACCATTTATTCTTCTCCTTGTCATCAGACTCCGACAACAATTGGAAATATCCGTCAAGTGATGTAAGCGGTGTTCTTATATCATGTGATAAATTTGTATAAATATCCGCAATCTCATTTTCTCTCTTCTTCCATACAACCCTCTCTGCCCTATGTTTCTCAAACAATTTATTTAGGACATCTTTAAGGTCTTTCAGACCTCCAATCTCTATCTGTGACGTCACCAGCGCATTACTTTGATTTTTTTCAATAAACTCTATCTGCTCTGTAATGTCTTTTATCTGGCTTCTTAATTTAAAATAAAGATACGTGACTATAACAAACATTATTGCAAGAAATGCAATGATACACTCTTTCACCCAAAAATCATCTCCTTCCCGCCAACGCCATAAAGCCACACACGAAATATAACTATAGTCATCTGCCATGATGTTGGGGTCAAAAGGTATTTTGACCCTTGCATAATACTATATCATATTCCATATGTGACTTTATTTTAATCAATCAGCTTTCATTCCTGAAATCTTAAAGCAAAAACTCCTTCATCACACCATATCTCTCTTTTCCGTACTGATTATACCAGCTGCTGCCGCAATTACAAGATAAACAATCACAAACATAGTAAGACTTAACAGCTGCGACATGCTTTCACTCGGAACAAGACTGTTTATTTTTGTAGTAATAAGATATTTTTCAATCTCAACAGTGAACCCTGTAAGTTTATGCACTCCGACATCAATTGCCATGCAGATAAACGGTCCCACTCCAATTGACAGGCACACTGCTGCCGTCATGCCAAAAACCCTGTTTTTTATCACAGCCTCAATTGTAGCACATACCATCAAAAATGCATATTGAAGTAACACCTGAAAAACAATAAAACTTATATATCCATCAAAACATCCCGCTCCCAGACTTATTTTTTTCGTGCATATCATCCACACAACCGCCTCAACCAAAAACATAATCAAATCAAATAAAACCGTATAAATCCCTATAACCGCCATTTTTGAAATAAATAGCTGCCTGCGGTGTCTTACCTGACCACCTATGTTTTTAATATATCCGTTTTTGTTTTCGCTTGATACAAATATCATCACAAATATTACACTAAAAAGCAGATAAATTCCTGATGACAATAATTTTCCGTATACATATACTGCATTCGGTGTAGTATTTTTTATACCGGTAGTGTCAATCTGAACTCCTATTTTTACTTCTGAATTATCTTCCGAATCTGAAGCACTGTTCTTATCCGTGCTTTCTACCATCGTCTTATTACTGCTTGTATTTGAATCTGATGTTTCAGGCATCAGATTCATTGCCATAATAATACCAAACGCCATTGCAATTATAGTTACCACATAAAATGATTTCATTTTAAACATTTTATACAAATCCATCTTTATAACATTCAACATAAACTTTATTCTCCTTTTATACGCACTCATAAACATATGTCTGATTTAATCTGCTGTCATATTCAAAAAATAACTTTCAAGTTCTTCCTGATTTACCTTAATCTCCCTATGGCATACTCCTGAGTTTACAAGCCTTTCATTTATATAAGCACTTTCCTCAAACCTTTCATAAATATAAATATGCGACTTGTCAACCACCTCATAATTGTGAACTCCTATTTCATCAAGTGTGACAAGTGCTCTTTTAGGCTCATCAAGCACTATCTCGATTCTCTTGCTGCACTGCTGCATTAACTGTTCCTGCGAAAGTTCCTGCAAAAGTTTTCCCTTGTGTATTATCCCAAAATCTGTGCAGACCTTTGAAAGTTCCTCTAAAATATGACTTGATATAAGTATTGTAATATTTCTTTCTTTGGCAAGACCGGCAAGCATATCCCTAACTTCCACTATTCCCTGCGGGTCAAGTCCGTTTATCGGCTCATCAAGCACAAGAAAATCAGGATTTCCAACCATCGCAAGTGCTATGCCAAGTCTCTGTTTCATACCGAGAGAAAAATTCTTTGTCTTTTTTCTCCCGACATCTGAAAGCCCTACCTCATCAAGCAGTCCCAAAACGTATTTTTTGTCATTTATGCCAAACATCTTTGCCTTTATCATCATATTGTCAAATGCTGACATATTCTTGTAAAGTCCCGGTTCCTCAATAAGACATCCAACTCTTGACCTTACTTTCGATAAATCCTTTCCTGAATATCCAAACAACGAATAATCTCCGGATGACGGAGCTGTAAGACCACTTATCATTTTCAAAAAAGTTGTCTTTCCTGCACCGTTTCTTCCGATAAAGCCATAAACTGCTCCCCTCTTTATATGCATATCTATCTCAGAAACAGCTTTGTGCCTGCGAAACTGTTTCGTCAATGCATGGGTTTCTAACAAAATCTCACTCATAATAATCCTTTCCGGCTGCAAACTCCCTTTTCTGACAGCCTGTCACATAGTCCTTGGATAACTTCTTCATCAGGACCCGTTTTTATCTTACAAAACTTATTTTAAATATCATTTCATAATAAAACGCTAAGAAAAAGTAAAGATTTAGTAAAGATATTCATTTTCAGTCTGCAAAGCGGTATCCAATCCCCCAAACCGTCTGAATATACTCTTTGTCTGTTATATTTTTAATTTTTTTGCGTATGTTGCTTATATGTACGTCGAGTGTTTTTGTCTCTCCCATATATTCTTCCTGCCATGCATATGTAAAAATTGCTTCTTTGCTAAATACTCTTTTGGGATTTTGTGCAAGCAGCCTTAAAATCTCAAATTCCTGTCTTGTAAGCTTTTTAAGTTCCTCTCCTTCTATCCATATCTGATGTGTTTTTATATCCAGTTCAAATCCGTCAAGTTTTATCTTTTCGTCCTCTTTTTCATGTCCCGCATGCCTAAGCTGTATCTTTACCCTTGCTGCCACCTCATCTATATTAAAAGGCTTTGTGATATAATCATCAGCACCGTTTCGCAAAAGTTCAAGCTTTTCATCCATCCCATCTTTTGCCGTAAGCACAATAACAGGCATATCACTGTTTTCTCTTATTTTCGCCAGCACCTCTTCTCCCGTCATACCCGGAAGCATAAGGTCAAGCAATATAAGCAATACATCCTCCCTCTCAAGAAGCAGTACGGCTTCTGTCCCCGAAAATGCCTGTCTGCACACATACCCCTCACGCTCAAGAGCCTCTTTGAGCAGATTGTTTATATTTACATCATCCTCTGCTATCAATATATTTCTGCTTTTCAATCTAATAACATTCCTTCCATATATAATAAATTTAATTCTCGTCAATAAAACTTTTTCCAACAAAAATAAGACCACACAGAAACATAACAACTCTAAATCCAAATTCTATATTTCTGCACAGTCTTATATTAAAACAACCTAAAACAGTCCGTCAACCATCTCTTTTGTAACAGTAACGCTCTCAACCTTGTCCACCTCAATCTGGTAAAGCGTGTTTGCCGCAATATGTTCTGCTGCCTGTTCAAGGTCACGTATTCCTGTTGTATTTGAAAATTTATCAACTACTGCTGCAACTGCCTCAGGAGTGACGATACATTCCTCATTTCTCATGCCCATTCTCTTAAGAACTTTAGGCATACAGAAATTCTTGAAGATAACCTGTTTTTCTTCTGTCGTGTAATCAGGTATATCTATAACCGCAAATCTCGACATAAGCGGTGCGCTTATCTTTGACTTGTCATTTGCTGTTGCTATAGGATAAACACCTACTGTCGGAACCATACACTCTATGTAATTGTCAGTAAATCCTATATTGTCAAGAAGTGTAAGAAGTACATCTGCCGGATTTCCATGTCCCTTATTTGACGTAGCTTTGTCAAGCTCATTTATGATAAATACAAGATTTGACTCTCCTGCCATTTCAAATGCATCTATAATAATACCGGATTTTGCATTTGAATATATTCTTGAACTTCCCGTAAGCTGCTCAGGGTCACTTATTGAACTCATGTCAAGTGTTGTCCATGGAAGTTTAAGTATTCTTGCAACGGCATATGCAATCTGTGATTTACCTGTTCCTGCCGGCCCTACAAGCAATATTCCATACGCTGGAAGTGTATGAGTACGATTTATCTGTACTATAGTCTCTATAATGCGCTGTTTTACTCTCTCCATTCCATAGAGTTCTTCATCAAGTATCTTTCTTGCCTCAACAATATCTATCGTCTCAAAATAATTGCTCTTCCATTTTATGTTCATCATAATAGACAATGCTCTCTGTGCATGGCGTCTTTCTTCCGGAGACACTTCATGTGACTTTGCTACCGCAAGATTTCTTCTTGCCCAAAGCCTGATGTTATCAGGAAGTGTTGCACCAGCACAGTTTATAAAGTCAGTAATACTCTGAAGACTTGTGAGCTTCATTCCATCTCCACTCTCATCTTCTTCTTCATCATCCGAAATCTTCGCAGGTGCGTCACTCGCAAAAAGTCTCTCTATCATATATTGAAGGAAACCATCCTCCGCGGACAATTTTGAAGTGTTGCCGTGTGCAACTTCGCTAATCTTATAAACCGCATATCCGGCATCGGTATTTTCACCTGAAAGTCTTACATTTATATGGCTCTCTCCAAGCCATTTAAGCAGACTTACAAATCTCGCATCAACCTTTAAAATATCTGAAACTTCAACTCCATCATCCTCATTAAATTCAAATGTTGTACGTTTTATCGGGTTTGTAAACATTCCATATGAATGATGGCTCCACTGTTTATTTTTGTTGTCAATAACCAATATCGGTTTTTCCGGTGTGGCACTTTCCTCATTCGACATAAATGTCTCATATGTGCACACCGCATTTTTCTTTTCTTCATCGGGTACACTGTTAAAATCAAATACCGGCATCGTATTCTCCTTTCGCTTTAAAACTCAATATCTTTAAGATAACGTCCAACTGCATCCTGCCATGAAGGTAGTGGCTTAAACCCATTGTCGATAAGTTTTTTCTTGTCGAGTCTGCTGTTAAACGGTCTCGCCGCTTTTGAAACGCCATACTCTTTCGTTGTAACAGGACTAACCTGAACATTTTGTTCACTGTATTCATCTCTTCCAAGTTCTACAGCCTGTCTGAATATCTCTTTAGCAAAATCATACCAGCTTATATAACCGCCCTCATTTGTTGCATGATAATATCCATACCTGTCAGTTTCTATCATATCGACAAGAAGTCTTGCAAGATCAAATGTGTATGTCGGAGTTCCTATCTGGTCATTTACAACAGTAAGTTTATCGTGAGTCTTTGCAACATTAAGCATAGTCTTTATAAAGTTTGAACCGTTCTTTCCAAATACCCAGGCAATTCTCACTATAAAATATTTATCTAAAATGCCTGATACGGCAAGTTCCCCTTTAAGTTTTGAATCTCCGTAAACGTTTAAAGGCTTATAATCTTTACAGTCAGGCTCCCACGGCTTCTCTCCCTGACCGTCAAACACATAATCAGTACTTGTATACATCATAGGAACATCTATCTCTTTGCATGCTTTCGCTATATTTTCTGTTCCCTCTGAATTTATCTTATACACTTTGTCCTGCTTATCTTCATCTTCCGCAGCATCAACAGCCGTCCAAGCTGCACAGTGAATTACTGCATCAGGTTTAATTTCTTTGATGTTTTTAAGAACAGCCTCTCCATCTGTTATATCCATCTGAACATACGGTGCATCAATAGATGCAGCCTCTTTCAAAATATCACTTCCAACTCCTTCATAACCACGCTTTGCAAGCTCGTTCATAACATCAAAACCAAGCTGGCCGCCAACTCCCGTAACCAAAACTTTCATGTTTACACTCCATTCCCGCACTGTCTGCTGCGCATATATCAAATTTTATAATTTCAATATCACAGAGTACTACTTTCTGTTTCCATACATTTTTTCATAATAGTTCTGATACTCTCCTGAAATGATAGTCTCCCACCATTCCTTATTGTCAAGATACCACTTTATTGTTTTCTTTATACCATCTGCAAACTTTGTCTCAGGAAGCCATCCAAGTTCGTTGTGAATTTTTGTAGGGTCAATTGCATAACGCATATCATGTCCCTTACGGTCTGCAACATATGTGATAAGACTCTCAGGCTTTCCAAGCTCCTTACAGATAATCTTAACTATGTCAATATTTGTCATCTCATTGTGTCCGCCGACATTGTAAACCTCACCAACTCTTCCGTTGTGGATGATAAGGTCGATAGCACGGCAATGATCCTCAACATAAAGCCAGTCACGCACATTCTCACCTGTTCCATATACAGGAAGCGGCTTATCATTAAGCGCATTCGCAATCATAAGCGGTATAAGCTTCTCAGGGAAATGATATGGACCATAGTTGTTTGAGCAGCGGCTTATTGTCACCGGAAGTCCGTATGTTCTATGGTAAGCAAGTACCAAAAGGTCTGCCGAAGCCTTAGATGAACTATATGGGCTGCTTGTGTGAATAGGTGTTTCCTCTGTAAAGAAAAGGTCAGGTCTGTCTAACGGAAGGTCTCCGTAAACTTCATCTGTCGATACCTGATGGTATCTCTTAATTCCATATTTGCGGCATGCATCCATAAGCACTGCAGTTCCCATAATATTTGTGCGAAGGAAAACCTCAGGGTCTTCGATAGAACGGTCAACATGGCTCTCTGCTGCAAAATTTACTACTATGTCAGGCTTTTCTTCCTCAAATAATTTATAAACTGCCTCACGATTTGTAATATCCTCCTTTACAAATCTGAAATTTGGATTATCCATAACCGGTGCAAGTGTTGAAAGATTTCCTGCATAAGTCAGACAATCAAGACAGATTATACGGTAATCCGGATATTTATTTAACATATGAAAAACAAAGTTGCTTCCTATAAATCCTGCTCCACCTGTAACTATAATATTCATTTTATTTTGTTCCTCCATAAACTATTTCTAAAATTGTCTCTTCTTGACCGAAAGTCAAAAAGCATCGCTCCCTCGCTTCTGCTCGGTCACTCTAGTACAAATTCTCCTGATATTTTCCATCGAGCACATCTTTGAGATACTGGCCGTACTGGTTTTTCTTCATTATTTCGTATACTTCCAAAACGTCCTCTTTAGAAATCCATCCGTTTAGATACGCTATTTCTTCCAGGCACGCTATCTTTCTGTGCTGATGCTGTTCAACTGTTTTAACGAAATTTGTCGCTTCTACAAGGCTTTCATGTGTACCTGTATCAAGCCATGTAAATCCTTGTCCCAAAAGTTCAACATTTAAATTTCCCTTTTCGAGATAAATACGGTTAAGGTCGGTAACCTCAAGTTCCCCTCTTGCTGACGGTTTGAGATTTTTAGCATACTCCACAACTTTATTGTCATAGAAATAAAGACCCGTAACGCAATAATTGCTCTTAGGCTTCTCCGGCTTTTCCTCAATAGAAACAGCCTTTCCGCTCTTGTCAAATTCTACAATACCAAATCTTTCCGGATCATCGACATAATATCCGAAAACTGTTGCACCTTTTCCGTTCTCTGCATTTTTAACAGCTTCATTGAGGCGTTTCTTTAATCCGTGTCCTGCAAAAATATTGTCTCCAAGCACCATGGCAACATTGTCATCACCGATAAACTCCGCTCCGATTATAAATGCCTGTGCAAGCCCGTCAGGACTTGGCTGCACCTCATAGGAAAGATTTACGCCAAACTGGTGGCCATCTCCCAAAAGTTCCTTAAATCTAGGTGTATCCTGAGGTGTCGAGATAATAAGTATATCTCTTATACCCGCATTCATAAGCACTGACATAGGATAATATATCATAGGCTTGTCATATATCGGCAAAAGCTGTTTACTTGTTACTCTTGTAAGCGGATAAAGACGTGTTCCCGAACCGCCCGCTAAAATAATACCTTTCATATTACTAATCCTCCATTCGTAATAATATTCCATATCTTTCTACTGTAATTACATTATAAAAGGTGCCCTTAGGGCACCTGCAAGCATTTTTTTTATTTTTTATATTTTATTTCTCTTAACCGCCTTAAAAACACCTGCTTCTTTTGTCACCGTAAAGCCATCCTTTGTCTTTTTCTTAACAAATGCAACAAAATCACTGTATCTGTCAACTATAAAACGATTCTGGTTTCCGTGGCACGAAAGAACATACGATATAAGTGCCTCCGGTTTTGTCACCTCAAGGCTGTCCTCGTATTCAGACCATAAAACGTCATCAAAATATTCACAGAGAATACTGCCGCCGTTCTGTTTTCCAAATTTTTCATACAGTCTGTCTGCCGATAAAACAATTCTGCTGTCAAAATCCTTTACAAGCATACTAATCTCTTTCATATGCCCACTGCCATATGTGCTGCATATAATTCTCCCACCCGGTTTTAAAACACGCTTTATCTCCTCAAAGACTTTTTTTAAATCTTCACAATAAAATAATACGTGATTTGCAATAACAAGATTAAAGCTTTCATCCGGCGCATTTATGTGATGTGCATCCATAACTTCAAACGAAAAACTGTTTCCTGCATCTTTCATTGAACGCCTTACATCTCTTATCATTCCATCCGAAATGTCCGATAATATAACATTTATATCATTAAAAATCCTGTGCCTGTTCATCCTCCACAGCGAGGCATCTCCACATCCAAGCTCAAGTATACTTTCCCCGGCTTTAATATCGCACTGTTCAAAAAGCCACGGAAACCATCCCTGTTTATTTTTTGAAAATTCTTCGTGGAGATTTATTCTCGCAGAAATGTTTGATGAGTTTTGATATTGTACTTTAAGCTTGTGCTCCATCTCATTGACATTGACAAGCTGCATCATCTTACTCCAGTCAACATTTTTTTCCTCATCTACAGCTTTTGCAGCATCTAAAAGTGCTGTTTTTATAAGCTCCATCTGTTCAATTTTTTCTTCAATAAGACCAAGCTGCATATGGAGTGATTCAGAGAAAAAATGTTTATCAGAATTCCTCACTGTCATTTCCTTTATGTCTGCAAGTGAAAAACCGAGATATTTTAAAAACAAAATCTGCTGCAGCCTTGCAAAATCCTCATCCGAATAAAACCTTGCACCACTGTCACTGACAAAAGACGGTTTTAATATATTATGTTCATCGTAATATCTTATTGTCTTTTTAGTCACATGAGCTTTCTTTGCAAACTCTCCGGACGAATAATACCCTTCTAATTTCATATATCTTCCCTTTATCTAATCAACGCTTCATTGCCATCTGCTTTTCATCATATCTCAAGTGTATCAAACATATACGGTATCGTCAAACCGTGGCTTATCATATATCAGCACTTTTATGACATTTTGCCTGGCTGCCACAAATAATCGGGGATACCATCTTTATAAGGAACTTCTATCTCACCTCTTATAAGTGGTTTTATATAATCTGTGATTTCTTTTGTAACATCATTTTGTTCTTTATTTATCCACTCAACCGGCACTTTCTTTTCTATATTTGCGATACATCCAAGCTCTATATATTCTATATCATATCTATATTGCTTCTCTGATACCCTCTTTAAAACAGGAATAAAGCCTGAATTGCCTGCAACCGCATACTTTACCGCTGAAACGCCAAGTTCAAAAGCTTCCCTGATGTCTGTAGCCGATGCCACATGTGCTGCACAACGCTGCATAATATTTATTTCAACGCTCCTGCATTTAATACCAATTTTGTCTTTCACCAGAATTTCAAGTGCTTTTGCTGCTCCTCCCAATTGATTGTGCCCAAACACATCTGATGTTCCCGCACTTATATAATTTCCTTCTCTGTCATGTATTCCCTCTGAAACAGCAACCATCACACAATTAGATTTTTTGAGTTCCTTTTTCACATCTTCCATAAATCTTTCTTTGTCAAAATCAACCTCAGGAAGATATACAAGCTGTGGCATTTCATTAAATTCATTTCTTGCAAGAGCTGCTGCCGCCGTAAGCCAGCCCGCATTTCTTCCCATAAGTTCAACAATCGTCACACACGGTATATCATAAATTTTTACATCATGTGCCATTTCTGCCATAGACGCAGCAATATATTTAGCCGCTGAGCCGTATCCCGGAGTATGATCCGTAACAGGAAGGTCATTGTCAATAGACTTTGGAACACCTGCAAACCGTATATCCGAATCTATACTCCTTCCATACGTTGACAGCTTGTTGACAGTATCCATTGAATCATTTCCTCCAATATAGAAAAACATACCAATGTCATTTTTATCCAGTATAGAAAAAATCTTTTCGTAGACTTCTGCCCCCTCTTCAACAGACGGAAGCTTATAACGGCATGAGCCCAAATACATTGACGGAGTAATGGCAAGTCTGTCAATCATTGATTTCGGACTCCATGTATCAAAAGTCCCATCCGGCTGCGAAATTTTGATTTCTGAAACACTTTCTTTTCCGTTTTTTACATCTTCCCGAAACTCTGAAAGATTAATAAAGTTCTCATCCAATACACCCTTAATGCCGTTTGCCGCCCCAAAAACTTCATAATCTCCTGATTGTGCAACTCCGGCAATAACTCCGGCAAGAGAAGCATTTATAGCAACCGTAGGTCCACCTGACTGTGCAACTAAAACTTTTTTTCTCATAATATTATCTGTTCCCTTCTAAATTTTCTTACATATTATTATCCTAATGTATTATACATTACTCATCTCATTTAGTAAATCTAATTTTGAAAGTAACAAATATCTGTTTTTTCACGTAATTTTCCCAAAGTAAATTACATACTTACTATTTACAAATATTTCCTAAATGATAGACTATTAAAGTGTACTTAAAACATATTTTTTCAGAAGTAATATACAAATGAAATTTAAAACAAGAAACTTCACAATATGTCTCTATATGCACTGGAACAATTGATTCATTATAAATATTTTTAACGCTGTATGTTTAAAATTTACTCCACATTTTTAAGCGCATCGCTCTTTGGTATTTTCCTTATTTTTGCCATTTGAATAACGCAAACCACAAGATAACTGAGCACTCCCATAATAAACATCTTCACATAACAACTGTTTGATATGATATACGGAACATATCCCGTCATCTGAGTATACAGATACGATGTAAACATTTCATGCAGGAAAATGTTTACTATTGGGATTGCTAAGAAAAGCGAGATAACTACAACCACAAATGTAGTTATAATATAAAGTCCACCTATTTCCATATCCGAATATCCGAGAATTTTCGTAAGCGCTATCGAATTGCTGTTTTTTTCGATAATCTGCTTTGACAACAGGTACATCAGAAGAATAAACATTATAACTCCGAAATATTTAACCATATCCATGAAACTGCCCATTGACACTTTCAGCTGTGTTGATACTTTTCTCAAATCTTTTACCGTTATAATACTCGCTATATAATCGTCATCTATATCTGTTAATTTTTTATTGCTGAAATATCCGCTGTAATAATCATCATCCTTGTCAAAAGTCTTAATAAACATATCCCTGTTCATAAATACTGATATTACCGCATCATATGTATATGAACCTGCAACTTCAAATTTATATGTTTTGTTGCTGTACGGGTCTTTTAATTCGATTTTATCACCGTTCTTTACTCCAAATTTGTCCATATATCCATTTGATACATAAACTTTGCCATCAGGAATATTAGCATCAATATATGTACTGTCATCTGATATTCCATATATTGTTATCTCATCTTCCATATATTTTCCCGGAAGAGTTTTAAGACTCTCCACACAATATTTTTCAGCTCCGGATTCTTTTGTTTCAACCGGTGCTTTCAAAATATACTGGTAATCTGCTATCGTACTCTTTCCCACCAGTTCTGAATAATCATCAATAAGCGGTCCAAACATAAGACTGAATATAACAATCATTGCGGCAAACAGTATGCCAACAAATAATGTTATATAATTTGAAACATTTTGAAATACCACTCTCAATCTGAATCTGTGCATAAACGGTATTTTTGTATTTAACCTTACAGCTTTCTTTCTTGTTTTCTTTGAAAGTTCCCTGCGCAAAAACTGGAGCGGTGAAATCTTTAATTTAGATGACAAAACCGCATAATTTATGATAAACATAAGTATAATCGGAATAACCGTCGTATCCACAAATGCTTCTGCATTCCATAATGTATTGTAAGTCGGCAGACTGTAACTGTTATAATACATTGACGCCATAAATTTCACCATAACCGTATACCCGATAATATTTCCGATAACAGCCGATATAAATGTCACGAGTATCGGATTTATCATATAATGTCTTACTATCTCGCCCCTTGTGTATCCCGATGCTCTTAAAGTACCTATCACTCCCGCTTCTTTGACTATTGTATTGGACGTTGTTATTGCAAAAACAAATGCAAGTATCGCTATAACAATATAATCAAACAAGATAAACATTGCTTTATCGCCACCCATATCATCACCGGTAAAGTTAATCGCTTTATTGGAATAACGTGGTAAATAAGATGTAACAACAGCCTGCTTGCCCAGATTTTCAAGAAAATCATCTGACATATCCTTTTGCTTTTTGTCACTTTCAGGCTCTTTATCATACTTCACTGCATAACAATAACTTAATTTACTCTTTTTAAGTTTGCTAAGACCGCTGTCAGTCATTGAAGCAACACCAAAGTTCACCGAGTCAAACATCATATCGGCATTATCTTCAAACACACAGCTGTAATCAGGCATTGCAATGAAACCTGTTATTTTATATGTATTTTTATCAATTTTTATATTGTCTCCGACTTTATAGTTATTATTTTTTGCAAACACTCTGTCAAGTGCAATCTCATCATCCTGTTTTGCAAGCTGTCCTGACATTACACATAACTTATTTACATTTTTTCTTTCCCCATATATTCTTATAGTCGAATTTCTTTTTGCTTCCTTTAATTCGTAATATCTCTGGTCATATATCTTAACCTTATTTTCTTTTTCAAGTTTATCTATCGTTTCATCAGACAACTTGTCAGACGTAACAAAATTTATATATTCCACATTATACTTGTCAAATCCCTTTTTATACGCGTCATATACACTGTTATCGGCTACAAGAAATCCTGATACAAGACTTATAAGCATAGTCATAAATAAAAAGATAACAAGATACTTCCCAATATCTCCCTTTAATTCTCTCGGAAGTCTTTTTGTAAGTGGATTTTTCATTTTCTCACCTCCTACCATTCAAGTTCTTTCGCTGAAATTTTATTTTCATTTTTATAATTTTTTCTTATCTCTCCATCTCTCAGCGTAATAACTCTGTCAGCCATATTTTTTATAGCATCATTGTGAGTAACAATAATTATTGTATTTCCGTATTTTTCATTGATACTTTCTATCAATTTAAGAATTTCCTTTGAAGTATTGTAATCAAGCGCACCTGTCGGCTCATCGCACAAAAGAAGGTCAGGATTTTTTATAATCGCTCTTCCTATCGAAGTTCTCTGCTGCTGTCCTCCGGAAAGCTGATTCGGAAGCTTATGTCTGTGCTCATAAAGTCCAAGACCTTTAAGTATTTCGTCTGTATCCATTGGATTGTCACTCAGATACGCACCCGTTTCAACATTCTCCTTTATATTGAGATTTGGTATAAGATTATACATCTGAAAAACATAACCAAGATGCTTTCTTCTGTAGCTTGTAAGCTGCTTTTCATTCATATCCTCAATTTTGTCACCATTTATGGCTATGTACCCGGCATCTGCCTCGTCTATACCGCCAATAATATTAAGAAGTGTAGATTTGCCGGAACCCGAAGGTCCAAGTAAAACACATATCTCCCCCTTTTCAATTTCAATGTTGATTCCCTTTAAAACCTCAACTCTGCTTTCTCCCTCTCCGTAATGTTTTCTAATATCTTTAATTTCAAGAAACATAGCGTCACTCCTCCTGATGTTTTTACATCTTAAATCATTTTTTCTTTTTGTTTCATATGAATACTTGTTCATATGAATATATGTATCACACTTTCAAAAAAAAGTCAATACAAAACAATAAAAAAGTTAGCACATACTAACTCGCATTCTTAGTATATGCTAACTTCGATTAGTTATCAATATCTTATTCATATAAAATTCTCGTTTTTATATAATCTGCGATGACAAACCATAAAAACAATATATCCGATTATAGTTCCCAATATATTTGTTACTACGTCATCAAGCTGACAATACCCACATCCTGTCCTATACTGTATATATTCAATGCTGACACTGCATATCGCACCCGTAAATATTGTCAAAACCGATACTTTTTCAGGCAGACACGCCGGAAACAAAATTCCAAACGGAATAAATAAAATCACATTCTCTATAACATACGCATGTTCCTGATTCGTTATCCCCCACGTAGAAAAAAGCCGCATATCTACGCCAATTCTCGAACCCGGTTCCCTCGAAAAATAAACTATATTACATAACACAAAAAAATAAATGATAAACAATGTACTTCCAACAAAACGCCATGTAAATATATACTTTGACCAAAAAGTCTCAGATTGTTTTTTCGTCACCTGTTTATGATATATAAAACAACTTATAATACCAAATAAAATTGCATAAACAGCCCCCACTTTAATTCCATTATTTAAATAAATCAATACATCATGTATATCATTTAAAATATAATTGTATAACGAATCATATAGCAACTTAACTTTCCTCCCATCAAATTTGTACTTTAAATATATCGTCTCTCGGACAAAAAGCACCAATCATCTTAGACTGATGCTTTTAAAATATACTATACATTTTAACTTATACGCTAAAATCATTAACCAATCAAAATTTCCCTGCCTCTAAAGGCAAATCCATAGTGTCTGATATTTTCCTTTTTTACACCTCTTTTAATAAGTTCAATATCATATTTTTTTTCTTCAATCTGTTTTAGTGCAGCCTGCACTGTCTCCTCAAGTGAATCTTCCTTATGTTTATTTATTACCTTAAATTCAATTATAATCGCAGGATATTCTGCATTATTTTTGTCCACAGGTTCAAGCATTATATCATATCTCCCATAACCACTCTCTCGGTTTGAATTAATAATATAATGTTCTGTCTGATCTACCATAAGCCCTAATACAAAACCATGGTAAAAATTTTCTGGTGCTTTTTTCTCTGACATATGCTTTCCTGTATCAAACGAACTAAATGTTTTTAATGCCACATCATTCATATAATTATTCATTGCTTCTACGTCACCATTTATAAGTGCTTTTACAAACTCATTTGTTTCCATCTTTGCAGGACTAAACCACCTGAGTATCATATTTTCAAACATAAATTGTATTTCAAGATTTGTAAGTGCAAGGTTATACCGGCGTGCTTTCCTTCTATTTCCCAAAAGCGGTTCGGCTGATATAACTTTAAGATAACCACTAGCAAGCATAAGACTCCATACAGCATCTTCCGAATAATCAAGTTCTGAAAAAACTACCTGTTCATCTATCGTTGTTTCTATTTTCCCACCCTGCAAAAGAGTTTCCATCATAATCTTTATATATGGACTCCCTTTTTGTACAAGACTGTTTATAAGTCCATTTGAACTTGAATCTGCCCAATAAGCGGCGAACTCTCCCGTTTTTAAGAAATTAATTATCGACCATGGATTATAAATATCTTTTTTATTTCCAAATGAAAAACCATCATACCATCTCTTAACTTCCTCTTTTTTATCAGAAAATCCATGCTCATCAAGTGCTGTAAATACCTCTTCCTCTTTGAATCCAAATGACGTTTCATATCTATTTGACGTTGTTGTAACTACAACAAGATTATTTAAATCAGAAAATATACTCTCCTTTGAAACCCTGGTTATACCTGTCATAATTGCTCTTTCAAGATATGGATTCGTTTTAAATGTCGCATTAAAAAGGCTCCTTGTAAAATTTGCAAGTTCTTCCCAGTAGCCGTTTATATACGCCTCCTGCATCGGTGTATCATATTCATCCAAAAGAATTATCACATTTTTTTTGTAATAACGGCTAAGATAGTTAGACATATTTTTCAATAAATCCTGTGTCATAACATCACTCATATCGTAACTGATATTATTTATATTTTTCTTTTCAATTTCTGTTAAGCCATCCCACTCCTTTAAAAAATCAAATTGCTGACATGTATCACATATTATTCTTTTGATTTTTTCTACAGCATCATTATAATTGTTTTGTTTTATCTCGGCAAAACTCAGAAAAATCACTGGATATGTCCCCTGCAATTTACGATATTTCTCTTCTTTCCATATATCAAACTTTTCAAACAAATCACCTCTATTTTTATAATCAACCGAAAAAAAACATTTGACCATATCCATATTTAATGTTTTTCCAAAACGTCTTGGTCTTGTTATAAGAGTTACATCATCCTGATTTTCCCACCAATCTTTTATAAACATAGTTTTATCTATATAAAAACAATTATTTTCAACTATTTTGTCAAATCTTTGTTTTCCAATCCCCACTACCTTCGCCATACACACCCCTCCAAACATCGATTTTAAGCTATAATTACAAATATATTAACACTGACTATAGTTATTTTAAAGAAAAAGAAGTATTTTTGTGATATACTTGACATGGCATAAACCTATTTCATTATCCCAAACGTAATAGGTTTATGCCTTTTTACCGGCTGAAATATTTAATTTTTACTTATAAAGGTCTTCCAGCGTTATCAGCTGAACCTCACTGCGCTCTTGTGCCTGAAAAAGTCCATCTGTAAATCCTCCTTTTGAGAAGATATAGTAATGATAGTTATTGCCTTTTCCGAAAACAGATGCATAATCTCGAATCAAATCCAGTTCATCTACGCCAATTTTCTCATTTCTGTACTTGCACGAACCGATGATATAGTCCCTACCCGCAACAGGTGTTCCGACGATATCAATCTGTATCTGCTTTCTCTTCTTCGGGTCTGTCCCCCACCACTGGCCGATTTCACTCAGCTCAATAGGAAG